>Ga0209930_1000245_pt1 | contig 170645 bp, 159 predicted proteins | sample ThiBiot_500_biof_2_FD_183948 | JGI IMG/M metagenome (GOLD analysis project Ga0209930, IMG submission 183948) | Wastewater bioreactor microbial communities from Cape Town, South Africa - Thiocy_cont_500_biof (SPAdes) | ecosystem: Engineered > Bioreactor > Thiocyanate-remediating >...
AGCAGAACACCTGGGCGGCTGGCGACTATGCGGTTGTCGGAACCACGCTTCAGATCGTGGGCGAAAGCCTGTGCGAGGCCGTCGATCTCACCGCGGGCGAGAGCGTGCTTGATGTGGCCGCCGGAAACGGCAATGCGACTCTCGCCGCCGCCCGCCGGTGGGCCGACGTCACGTCGACGGACTATGTTTCTCAGTTGCTCGAGCGCGGCAAGGAGCGCGCCGCCGCCGAGCGTCTCACCGTCGCTTTTCGGGAGGCCGACGCCGAAGCGCTGCCCTTTGCCGACAGCGGCTTCGACGTGGCGCTGTCGACGTTCGGCGTGATGTTCACGCCCAATCAGGAGAAGGCCGCGAGCGAGCTCAGCCGCGTGTGCCGGCGCGGCGGACGCATCGGTCTCGCCAACTGGACGCCGGACGGTTTCATCGGTCAGCTCTTCAAGACCATCGGATCGCATGTTCCGCCCCCGGCGGGCCTGCGCTCGCCGGCGCTGTGGGGAACCGGGTCCCGGCTGAAGGAGCTGTTTCCCGGCCACCGGGTCGCGGCCGCGAGCAAGACGTTCAATTTCCGCTACCGGTCGGCGGATCATTGGCTCGACGTGTTCAAGACCTACTACGGCCCGACCAACAGGGCCTTCGCGGCGCTGGCTCCGGACGGCCAAGCCGCGCTCGAAGCGGACATCCGCAAGCTTCTCAAGGATCTCAACCGAGGCGGCGACTCCAGCCTGATCGTGCCGAGCGAATATCTGGAGGTCGTCGTCTCCAAGCCGTAGCGCCGCCGCAGCAGGCCCCTTATCCGCTCGCTTGCGTGGCCGCCTCATCGTCGCAGGGGACGGCCTGGGACGGCCTGGCGCAAACCGTCCGGGACAATAAGGTCCGCCGCATGTCCGCGTTTGCGCCCATGCGTCCGGCTGGATCGCGCAGCGGCAGGGGCGCTCCCATGCGGCGGCGCGCCCTCACTCGCCCGTGAGAAAATAATGCCATGTCCCGTCGGGGCCGACGCCGACGCGGTCGCCAAGATATTTGCGCTTCTCCAGCGATTCTTTGATCACCCCGGCGGGAACGACGCGATAGAGCGACACCCAGTCCTCCGGCGAGAGGCTCTCCCACATCATCTCGGCGTAGGCCGGCCAGACATACATCTCCTGCGGCCTGCCCGCTTCGATGCGCGCATAGGGCGCTTCGAGCAGATTGACGAGGCGCGCCATCGCCTCGCGCCCCTCCGGGTCGAAGGATTTGCCGCGCAGCAGCGCGATGAGATCGCCCTTGCCGCCGCGCTGCAGCACCGGCGGCGTCTCGTTGCGCTCAAGGGGAATGCGCAGCTTCTCGATGTCGCCCGATCGCGCCGCGTCGAGAATCCGCTCCCGCATGTCGGCGACGCGCGGCGGGAGTTTCGAGGCGTCGGATTCGGCGATGACCGAGGGGCGCGCAGCGGGTTTTGCGGGCGCTGCCGGAGCGGTGCGGGCGGGCTGGGCGAGCGCGCTCTGGCGGCCGGCCGCGAAGGGGATGAACGCCGCGCCGAGGGCGAGCGCCGCGCGTCTGGACGATGGATGCGACGACATGAAAAAATCTGCGCGCGCGAGCGCGGCGGAAGCAAGGCGTCAATGCCTCATCGGCTGGGAATAATCGCCGTTGCGGATTTTTTCGGAAAAGCCTTCCACGAAGGCCGCGACCGGCTCCTCGCCATAGATTTTCACCAGCTCCCGCAGGCCGGCGGCGATGGCGGCGCGGGCCATCGATTCGGAATCGAGCCCGTCATGGCTGGCTTCGGCGAAGGCTTCGCCGATATAGCCGAGCGCAGCCAGTCGCGCCTCGTCGGCGGCCGGGTCCGCATAGGCCTGCTGGTCGGTCTGGTCCTGATGATCCATGCCTGAACTGCTTGTTTCGGCGGCAATCTAACCAAATACGATGATCGCGCGATACGAAAGATTTACGAAGGTTAACGGCGACGATAGCCGTTTCCGCTGAGAGGTTTAGCGCAGATTCGACAGCGCGTGCGACAAAATGCGCTCCGCTTCAGCCCGAATCGGGCCCCTCCGGCGCGGTTGCTTTGGCGGCGATCACCGCCGCCCGCCGCAGGATGGCGGGGAGGCCGCGCGTCATGGCGAGATCGCCCGGTTCGAATGGATCGACCCAGGCGACGGCGCTCGCCTCGGGTCCGGGCGTCGGCTCTCCCGCGCGCCAGCGACCGACGAAGGACGCGATGACGAAATGGGCCGCGACCGCGCCGGCGGCGTCGCGCTGGATATATTCCACATGGTCGTTGAAGCCGATCATCTCGGCCTCGACGCCGACCTCCTCTCGCAGTTCGCGCAGGGCGGCGTCCGCCATCGTCTCGCCCGCCTCCACCTTGCCGCCGGGCAGCGACCAGAGTTCGGCCATCGGCGCGGCGCCCCGGCGGGCGAGCAGCACGAGGCCGTCGTCGCGGAACACGGCGATGGAGGCGGCGAGGACGGGGCGGGCGGCTGATTTGCTCATGGCGTGATTCTGACGCCTGAGCGACCAATCACAGTCCGCATTCCGTCACAATGCGGCGCACGGCCTGGACCGATGTTGTCGCCGCGATCCACAGCCCTTTGCGAAACAATGCGAGCGGCGAGCGAAAGAAAGAAGCGCTCTACTCCGCCGCCCGCAGGCCAGGCCTCGCGATCGCCGCCGGCGCTGCGCCGGCGCTCTCCTCGAAATCGAGCTGCTCGATCCTGTCGCTGCGCCGCGCGATCTTGTCGGCGGATGTGCGGATGGCCGCGACGTCGTCGTTCGCCTGCCGGAAATGCGTCTCCAGCTTGCCGACCCGCTCGAGAATGCGGCGCACATCGTCCATCAGCTTGCCGACTTCCGCCTGGATCACCTGCGCTTCCTCGCGCATGCGGTGGTCGCGCATGATGGTCTGCATGACCTGGATCGCCATCATCAGCAGCGAGGGGGACACGATGATGACGCGCGCGCGATGCGCCCGCTGCACCACGTCGTCCAGATGCTCCACGAGATCGGCGTAGACCGCTTCCGACGGCACGAACAGCAGGGCCATGTCCTGCGTCTCGCCGCCGGCGAGATATTTCTCGGCGATGTCTTTCACATGATGCAGCACGTCGCCGCGCACCCGCGCCAGCGCGGGTTTGCGCGCCTCCTCGCCCGTGGCGTCGCGAAAGGCGGTGAAGCCTTCGAGCGGGAATTTCGCATCGACCACCAGCGGTCGCGGATCGCCCGGCAGGCGGATGATGCAGTCCGGCCGCTTGCCGTTCGGCAGCGTGTACTGGAATTCATAGGCGCCGCCGGGCAGCCCGTCTTTCACGATCGCCTCCATGCGCGCCTGCCCGAAGGCGCCGCGCGACTGCTTGTTGGCGAGAACATCCTTCAGCCCGACGACTTCGCTGGTCAGCGTGGTGAGGTTTTTCTGCGCGGCGTCGATCACCGCGAGCCGCTCGTTGAGCTTGCCGAGTTGCTCGCCGGTTTTCTCGTTGGCCGATTCCAGCCCCTGCCCGACGCGGTGCTGCAACCCGTCGAGGCGATCGGAGAGATTCTTGACGAGATCGCCCTGCCGCGCGCCGAAGATCTCGGCCATTGTCTGCATGCGGCCGGTCATCTCCGCCTGAAGGCGGTTGAGATCGGCGAGCTTGTCGTCGAGTTCGCGGGAGCGCTCCGCAGCGCCGGCGTCAGCCTCCGCCCGCGCCCGGCCGCCGCGGGCCGCGACGATGACGAGCGCCAGCACGAGGCACAGGAGCGCCGCGCCGAAGCCGATCGCGGCCTCGCCGACGGTCACGGGATGATCGAACGCCCGGAAGAGAATGTCGTTCATGGCCCATCCTAGACCGATTCGGCGCCGGATGGGAACGAAGCTAGAACGCCGTCAACAGGTCAGGCGGCCATCGCCTCGCGGGTCTCATAGACGTGATCGACGATTCCCCACGCCTTCGCCTCGTCCGCGCTCATGAAATGGTCGCGGTCGAGCGCCTGCTCCACCTCCTCGATCGTGCGGCCGCAATGTTTCGCGTAGAGCTCGTTGAGCCGCCGCTTCGTCTTCTGGATGTTGTCGGCGTGCCGCTGGATGTCGGACGCCTGTCCCTGAAACCCGCCGGAGGGCTGGTGCAGCATCACGCTGGCGTTGGGCAGCGCGATGCGCTGGCCGGGAGCGCCGGCCATGAGCAGGAACGACGCGGCCGAGCAGGCCGTTCCCATGCAGACCGTCGAGACCGGGCATTTGATGAACTGCATCGTGTCGTAGATCGCGAACCCGCTGGTCACCACGCCGCCCGGCGAGTTGATGTACATCGCGATCTCTTTTTTCGGATTTTCCGACTCCATGAAGAGAAGCTGCGCGCAGATCAGCGCCGAGACATTGTCGTCGATCGGCCCGTTGAGGAACACGATGCGTTCCCGCAGCAGCCGCGAGAAAATGTCGAACGAGCGCTCGCCGCGGTTGGATTGCTCGATGACGACCGGAACGAGATTCATCAGTCAATTCCCATGTGTCGATGGATATGGATCGGTCATGCGGCCAGACGCATCACAGGCTTCGCGCCGGGCGCGCGCCGTTTCGGAGCGGCGGAAACGCGCGTCCGCGAGGCGTTTCGCGCGACGGCGCGCAGCGGCGGCGTCTGGCGCGCTCGCGCCTGCGTCCGGGCGAAGCCGTCATGCGTCACGCGCAGCAGCGTGCCGCCGTCCTTTTCCTCCAGCGTGAAGGTGACGGTGCTGCCGATCACGTCGCCGCTGCGGTCGGTCTCGCTCCAGCGGCAGCGCAGCATCCGTTGCGGCTCGGCGTCGATCACCTCGCAGGCGATGTCGCTTTTGTCCTCGCCCGCGCCCGTCAGCGTGAAGCGCGCGCCTTCTGTCGCGCGAAGATCGTTCGGCGCCAGCCAGGTCGCGACGATGTCCGGACGGGTCAGCGCGCGCCACACCTTTTCCGGCGGATGGTCGAGGACGCAGGCGAAGGACAGCCGCGTCGGGTCGCAATCGTCGGTCATGAATCCATGTCCTTCAGCGTTTCTTTCAGCTTCTCGATGCGGTCGGGCCAAAAGCCGCGATAGCGGTCGACCCAGGCGGCGAGCGGGCGCAGGCCCTCCGGCTCCTGCCGGTAATAGGCGTTGCGGCCCTGGCGCCGCTCCCGCACCAGCCCCGCCGCCCGCAGCGACGCCAGATGTTGCGACACCGCCGGCTGGGAGATGGCGGCGCCGGCGGTCAGCTCCGCCACCGTCATTTCCCGCTCCGCCAGCCGCTCGAAGACGGCCCGGCGGGTCGGATCGGCGAGAGCCTTGAAGATCGCGGCTTCGAGCATGCGAAATCAATAAGCCAATGCTTATTGATTGGTCAAGCGCTCGCGCCGCCGATTGACCCTCAGCGGCCGCATCCCTATGTGCGACGCGCCATGGCCCTCCGCCCGATCCTCTCGATTCCCGATCCCGCGCTGCGCGAGAAATCGTCCTCCGTTTCGGCGTTCGATGACGAATTGCGCGCGCTGGCGTCCGACATGCTGGACACGATGTACGCCGCGCCCGGCATCGGCCTCGCCGCGATCCAGATCGGCGTGCCGAAGCGGCTGCTCGTGATCGATCTCGCCAAGAAGGACGAGCCGAGGCAGCCCATGGTGATCGTCAACCCCGAGATCGTCGAAGCGTCGGAGGAGAAGGCGATCTACGAGGAGGGGTGCCTCTCGATTCCGGATTATTACGAGGAGGTCGAGCGCCCCTCGCGCGTCACCGTGCGCTTTCAGGACGAGCGCGGACAGGAGAAGACGATCGAAGCCGAAGGGCTGCTCGCCACCTGCCTGCAGCACGAGATCGACCATCTCGATGGCAAGCTGTTCATCGACTATCTGTCGAAGCTCAAGCGCGACCGCGTGGTGAAAAAATTCGCCAAGCTCGCCAAGGAGAAGGCGCGCGACGCCGAGGAAGTGTAGGCGCGTGTTGACGTTTCGGCGGGGCCGTTCGATCTGACGGCTTCGATCTCTCAGCGAGCGCAGTCATGCCCCTTCGCATCGTCTTCATGGGCACGCCCGATTTCGCCGTGCCGACGCTCGCCGGCATCGTCGGGCAGGGCCATGATCTGGCCGCGGTCTTCACCCGGGCGCCGGCGAAGGCGGGACGCGGCATGGCGCTGAAGCCGTCGCCGGTTCATGCGATGGCGGAGTCGTTCGGCGTTCCGGTGTTCACGCCGCAATCGTTGCGCGGCGAGGAGGCGGCCGAGCAGTTTCGTTCGCTCAACGCCGATGCGGCGGTCGTCGTCGCCTACGGGCTTCTGCTGCCGAAGGCGGTTCTCGACGCGCCGCGCGAGGGCTGCCTCAACCTGCACGCCTCGCTGCTGCCGCGCTGGCGCGGCGCGGCGCCGATCCACCGCGCGGTGATCGCCGGCGATGGGGAAACCGGCGTGATGGTGATGCGCATGGAGGAGGGGCTGGACACCGGGCCTGTGGCGCTTGTCGATCGCGTCGCGATCGATGCGGACGAGACCACGGGCCAGTTGCATGACCGGCTGAAAATTCTCGGCGCCGATCTCATGCTGCGCGCGCTCGCGGCGCTCGAGCGCGGCTCGCTGTCCTTCACGCCGCAGGGCGAGCATGGCGTCGCCTATGCGAAGAAGATCACGAACGACGAGGCGCGCATCGACTGGCGTCGTCCGGCGGCCGAGACGCACAATCTCATTCGCGGCCTGTCGCCTTTTCCCGGCGCGTTCTTCGAGGCCGATCTCGGCCGGGGCGTGGAGCGCGTGAAGGCGTTGCGCAGCCGGCTTGCCGATGGCGGCGGCCGTCCGGGCGAAATCATCGACGACGAACTGACGATCGCCTGCGGCGACGGCGCGGTGCGGCTGATCGAGATTCAGCGCGCGGGATCGAAGCCGATGCCGGCCCGCGAATTCCTGCGCGGCGCGAAACTCGCGGCCGGAACGCTTCTGTAACCCTTCGGATTGACGATGCCGCGCGGCCGCCGCAGCATGCCGGCGGGGCGCGTCATATCCGGGATTGCGATGATTCGAGCCGCCCTTGTTCTTGCTGCGGTTTGCGCTGTTCAGCTTGCGGGCGCGACGGCGCCGCGCGCGCAGGAGACGCAGACCGAGGAGATGGCGCGGCGCACGAGGATTCTCGCCACAGCGCCGGCTGACGCCGCGAAGGTTCTGTTCGGCAGACAGCAGACCGCCGCGCCGCTGTCGCCGCGCGCCATCGGCAGCTTTGCGCGCGGCTGCATGGCGGGCGGACAGGCGCTGCCGGTCGATGGCGCGACATGGCAGGTGATGCGCCTGTCGCGCAATCGCAACTGGGCTCAGCCGCAAATGGTGTCGCTGCTCGAGCGTCTGGCGAAAGGCGCGCCGGCGCTGGGCTGGAGCGGTCTTCTCGTCGGCGACATGTCGCAGCCGCGCGGCGGCCCGATGCTCACGGGCCACGCCTCGCATCAACTCGGGCTCGACGCCGACGTCTGGCTGACGCCGATGCCCGGTCGTCGCCTGTCGCGCGACGAGCGCGAGACGATGTCCGCGATCAACATGGTCAATTCGGCCTGGATGGACGTCGATCCGTCGGTGTGGACGCCGCAGCATCTGGCGATCATCCGCGCGGCTGCGCGGCAGCAGGAGGTGACGCGCATCTTCGTCAATCCGGCGATCAAGACCGCGCTCTGCCGCGAGGCCGGCGCCGATCGCGGCTGGCTGTCGAAGGTCAGGCCGATGTGGGGCCACAATTATCATTTCCACATCCGCATCGCCTGTCCGGCCGGCGACGCCGAATGCAGGGATCAGACTCCGCCGGCGGGCGGCGACGGCTGCGGCAAGGAATTGTCCGACTGGCTCGCGCTCCAGCGCAAGGCGATCTTCGGCCCGAAGAAGCCGCCGGGAAAACCCAGGCCCGAGCGCTTCCTGACCATGGACGACCTGCCCGCAGAATGCCGTCAGGTGCTGCTGGCGAAGTGAAGCGTCGTCGGCTTACGCGTTTCGGCGCGACAGCGACGCGAGAAAGATCAGCGCCGACAGCGAAAACAGGATCACCACGAAAAAGCCGATGCGGTAGCTGCCGGACAGGTCCACCAGCGCCGCGAAGGCGGCCGGCCCGATCACATAGCCGACGAAGGTGAGAAGCGTCGATCCGGCCGAGGCTTCGCCGACATGCGCGGGCGGCGTCAGCCGCGCCACTTCGGCAAGGAAGATTCCGTTCCAGCTCACGATGGTGATTCCCGAAACAGCCGCGAGCAGGGCGATCGTCCAGAGGGGCCAGCTTGCATCGCACAGCGCCAGCAGCGCGGTGGTTGCGGCCGATGCGACGCTGAGAATGCGCAGCGGCGTGATCGCCGAGCCGGCGCGATCGACGATCCAGCCCATCAGGACGCGGCCGAAGACGCTGACCGCTTGATTGATCGCGAACAGCCCGGCGGCGATCGACAGCGACAGCCCGATGTCGACGACCATGTAGGTGACGAAGAAGGCCAGCAGCACGCCCTGCGCGATGGCGAAGCAGAAAGATGCGGCCGTCAGCGTCGGCAGCGAGGGCGACAGTCCGAGCGCGCGGATCGGCGCCGTGAGATTGCGCAGAGAGGCGAATGCCCCGAGCGACAGGCGCTGTCGCGGATCGCGCTCCTTGTCGATCGTCTCGCGGCTCGGCTGCACCGCGATCACGGCGGCGAGCGCGATCGCGGTGGAAGCGTAGATCGCGTTCTCCCATCGGCCCGTCGCAAACAGCGGCAGCGCCACGCCGCCGAGCACGCCGCCGATCGGAACGCCCGCCTGCTTGATGGAGAAGATCACCGTGCGGCGCCGCGCCGGCGCATGCCGCTGCAGGATCTCGCTGCCGGCGGATGGCGACGGCCCGTAGCCGATCCCGATGAGGAAGCTTGCGAGATAGAGGTTGAACGCTGTCGGCCATGCGATCAGCAGCGCGCCGAGCCCCGCCGCCGTGACGCCGATCTGGAGCGTTCGGACAGGGCCGGCGCGCCGCAGCAGCGGCGCTCCCGCGATCAGGAAGGCGATGGAGCCGGCTGTGTTGAGGGCCGCCATATAGCCGACGGTCGCGGGCGATATTCCGGCCTCGGCCGTGAGGATCGGCGCGAGGAAGGGCGTGAGGCGCGACAGGAAAGCGCTGACCACTTGAAGGACCAGCGTGATGACGAGCGGCCAGATCCAGGTCGACATCGGCGCGTCGTCGGCGTCAGTGCTTTTTGTCGGACTTCGCATCCCCGCTGATCTTGTCCGTCAGCGCCATCAGGATTCCGGAGATGACGAAGACGACATGCACGCCCGTCATCCACATCAACTCGCGGTCGCTGTATTTGCTGATGTTCATGAAGGCGGCCAGCAGCTTGATCGCCGAGATGGCGACGATCGACGACAGCAGCTTGAGCTTGAGGCCGGAGAAGTCGATCTTGGCCATCCATTCCGGCCAGTCGTCATGCTCCGTCTCGTCGATGCGCGAGACGAAATTTTCATAGCCGGAGAAGATCACGATGATCATCAGCGCGCCGGTCAGCGTCAAGTCGATCAGTGACAGCGCGCCCAGAATGACGTCGTTCTCGGAGGCCGTCAGCGCGCCCAGCACATATTTCCCGGTTTCCTGCAGCATCTTGAACAGCAGGATGAACAGCGACGCGACCAGCGCGAGATAGAAGGGGGCGAGCAGCCAGCGGCTGAAGAAGATGATGCGCTCGATTCCGCGCTCGATCGGCGTCCGTCGCCGGTCGCGCTCGGTGAACGGCGGGGAGGAAGGATCTGCGGGGTCGGCCATGCGTCGTCCTTGCACCGGCGCGGGGTTGGCGACAAGCCCGTCCGGTCGCGGATTTTAGCCGCCGAGCCCCATGCGCAGATTTTTAGGGAGCCGCGCCGCGATCAGCGCGTGAGCGACCCTCAGCATGTCGACGATGTCGCTGTCAGGCATCGCTCCGTCGTCGATCTGGAGCCAGCCGGCGCGCGCCAGATAGGGCGCCGGGCGGACGCCGGGCTGGCCCGCGAGCGCCTGGCGCGCGACGTCGCTCGCCTTGAGCGAGCAACGGAACGGGCGCGCGTCGGGCGCGGCGATAGAAAACATTTTTCCGCCGACCTTCCAGACATGCGCGCCGCCCCATTGCTCCGTGAGCGTCGCCCCGGAAAGCCTGTGGCAGGCGGCGTCATAGGCGCGAATGTTCATGGCGTCGCTCGCGCGGCTGCGGTCCGGGAGCATCGGCGCCCGCGTCGTCTCATGCGGTCGCGCCCGCCGCGCCGGACGCTTCCGCCTCGCGCACGGCGTCGCGCAGCTTGACGAGCAGGGCGTTGAACAGCTCCCGCTCGCCTTTCGGCATGCGGCCGAGCGTCTCGCGCACATAGGCTTCATGGGTGCGGATGCCTGCTTGGGCCATAGCCCGGCCTTTCGCGGTCAGGCTGAGGGCGTAGGAGCGGCGGTCGCCGGCGATCGGACTGCGTTTCACGAGCCCGTTCTCGGCGAGCCGGTTCACCAGGCCGGAGACGTTGCCCTTGGTGACATAGAGGCGCGCGGCGAGCTGCTGCTGCGTGATGCCGTCCTGTTCGGTCAGCGTCGACAGCACGTCGAATTGCGGGATGGAAAGGCCGAGGCCGCGCAGCCTGTGGCCGACGCCGACCCCGATCCCGGCGTCGAGACGCAGCAGGCGGAGCCAGATCCGCATCAGGTCGCGCATATCCTCGGCGTCGGTCGCGGCGGGCGTCGTCATGGCGGTCGGTTCGATGATCGTTCACATCTAAACTATCTCTGTTCGACTTGCCTCGCAACGCGGCGGCGTGGCAAATCTGTCCAGAGCCAGCGCTCGCTGGGGCGGCGCTGAAGGTCATGATCGGGGAGGAAGCGATGCTGGGTCTGATGCAGGACTGGCCGCTGCGGATTCATCGGATTCTCGATCACGCGGCGCAGCAGCACGGGCTGCAGGAGGTCGTCTCGCGGTCCTGCGAGGGGCCGATCCACCGCATCACCTATGGCGAGATTCGCCAGCGCGCGCTGCGCGTCGCCCAGCGCCTCGCACGCGACGGAATCAGGGAGGGCGATCGCGTCGCGACGCTCGCCTGGAACACCTGGCGCCACCTCGAGGCGTGGTATGGGATCGTCGGCGTCGGCGCTGTGTATCACACGGTCAATCCCCGCCTGTTTCCCGAGCAGATCGCCTGGATCGTCAATCATGCGCATGACCGCGTGATGATGACCGACCTGACCTTTGTTCCGCTCCTTGAAAAGCTCGCCGACAAGCTGTCGACCATCGAGCGTTACATCGTGCTCACCGATGCGGCGCACATGCCGCAGACCGCGCTCAGGAACGCGGTCTCCTATGAGGAATGGCTCGCCGAAGGCGACGGCGATTTCGCATGGGCCGAGGTGGACGAGAACGCCGCCGCCGGCATGTGCTACACCTCCGGCACCACCGGACATCCGAAGGGCGTGGTCTATTCGCACCGCTCCAACGTCCTTCATTCGATGGCCATGTGCAGCCCGGACGCGCTGGCGCTCAGCTCGCGCGGCAGCATTCTTCCTGTCGTGCCGCTGTTTCACGCCAACTCCTGGTCGATCGCGTTCTCCGCGCCGATGGCTGGCGCCAAGCTCGTCATGCCGGGCGCGAAGCTCGATGGCGCGTCGGTTTTCGAGCTGCTCGAGAGCGAACAGGTGCACACGACGGCGGGCGTGCCCACGGTGTGGCTGATGCTGCTGCAATATATGGAGAAGGAAGGAAAGACGCTCCCGCATCTCAGGCGCGTGATGATCGGCGGCTCGGCCGCGCCGCGCGCCATGATCGAGACGTTCGAGAAGAAATACGGCGTCGAGGTGTTCCACGCCTGGGGCATGACCGAGATGAGCCCGGTCGGCTCGCTCGGAATCATGAAATGGCAGCTCGGCGATCTCGACGACAAGGCTCTTTATGACGTGAAGCAGAAGCAGGGCTTCGCGCCCTTCACCGTCGAGATGAAGATCACGGACGACGATGGCCGCAAGCTGCCCTGGGACGGGAAAACCTTCGGCCGTCTGAAGGTGCGCGGGCCCGCCGTCTCGAGCGCCTATTACCGCGAGGGCGGCGAAATCCTCGACGGGGAGGGCTTCTTCGACACGGGCGACGTGTCCACGATCGACGCCAACGGCTACATGCAGATCACGGATCGGTCGAAGGACGTCATCAAGTCCGGCGGCGAATGGATTTCCTCGATCGACCTTGAAAATCTCGCCGTCGGCCATCCCGACGTGTTCGAGGCCGCGGTGATCGGGATCGCCCATCCGAAATGGGATGAGCGTCCGCTGCTTATCATCGTGAAGAAGCCGAACACCGATCCGACGAAGGAATCCATCCTCGCCTACATGCAGGGCAAGATCGCGAAATGGTGGATGCCCGATGCGGTCGAATTCGTGGACCAGATTCCGCACACGGCGACCGGCAAGATTCAGAAGATGGAGCTGCGCCAGCAGTTCAAGGACTATCGCCTGCCTACCGCCTCGCCGGCGGAGGCGTTGGCGAAATCGTGACGCGCCGAACATAGCCGCGCTCCCTTGGCGCGGGCGGGCGGAATCCGTTTTTCGGAACCATGATGCGCCAGAATTGGCGAAGAGGCCGCCGCCGTGTCGTGAAGCGGCGGCAGGTCCGTTTGCGGTTTTCGTCGAGGCCTGAGCGGCCGCCTTATTTCCCCGTCGTCACCCGCGTCCATTCGCGCGTGACGACCTTCTGCAGCCGGTCGTCATAGCTCGTGATGGTGAACAGCCGCGCCGTCGTCGGTTCGTCGGGATAGACGCCCTTGTCCGCGAGGATCGCCGGCTTGATCTTTTCTTTCGCCGCGAGGTTGGCCGAGGCGTAGGCGACGATGTCGACGTTGCGCGCCGCGATGTCCGGCCGCAGCATGAAGTCGATGAAGGCGTGCGCCTCCGCCGGATGCGGCGCATCGGCCGGAATGGCGAAGGAGTCGATCGCCACTTGCGCGCCTTCGCGCGGAATGATGTAGGCGATCTCGACGCCGTTCTTCGCTTCCTCGGCGCGCTTTTTCGCCTGCAGCACGTCGCCGGAATAGCCGACGGCCATGCAGATGTCGCCGTTGGCGAGCCCGTTGATATATTCGGAGGAGTGGAACTTGCGCACATTGCCGCGGACCTTCACCAGCGCGGCGGCCGCCTTGCGGATGTCGTCGGCCTTCTTGCTGTCGGGATCGAGCTTGAGCCAGCGCAGCGCGGCGGGCAGCACGTCCTCCGGCGCGTCGAGCATATGAACGCCGCAGGCTTTCAGCCTGGAGACGAGTTTGGGATCGAAGGCGACGTCCCATGTATTGAGCGAGATGTCGCCGAGCGCCTCCTTCGCTTTTTTCACGTTCACGCCGATGCCGATGGTGCCCCACATATAGGGGACGACGTATCTGTTGCCGGGATCGTAGGTCGCGATGCTTTTCTGCATCTCCGGCATCTGGTTTTTCAGATGGGGCAGTTTCGCGTTGTCCAGCGGCAAGAGCAGCTTCTGCTCGACGAAGCGCTGCACGAAGCTCGCGGACGGGACGATGACGTCATAGCCCGACTTGCCGGCCAGCAGCTTGGCCTCGACGGTCTCGTTCTTGTCATAGACGTCGTAGACGACCTTGATGCCGGTTTCCTTGGTGAAATCCTCGAGAACCGTCGGGTCGATATAGTCGGACCAATTGTAGACGTTGACGGTTTTCTCCTGCGCCAGAGCGGGCGCGGCGGTCGGCAGCACGCTTGTCATGCACAGCGCAAGGGCTGCGGCCAAATGCTTCATCATATGCCTCCAGGTCGTTTCAGCGCCGGGAGGTTAGCAAAGCGGGCGGGGCGCTCAATCGAAATTCAAGCGGCCTGTTGCGCGACGCTTTCCAGCCGCGCCAGCGCCGCGTCGAGCGTCGCGTCCGCTTTCGCGAAGCACAGCCGCGCCACGGTCTTCACCGGGCTCGCGGCGTAGAAGGCCGACACCGGAATGGCGGCCACGCCCCGCTGCGTCACGAGCCGCTGACAGAAGGCGATGTCGTCGGTCTCGCCCAGCGGCGCGAGGTCGATATTGAGAAAATAGGTTCCCGCGCTCGGCAGCACGGTGAAGCCGCGCTCGATCAGGCCCGCCGTGAAACGGTCGCGCGCGCGCTGGAAGTCCGCGCGCATGCCGGTGAAATAGGCGTCGTCCTTGCCCAGCCCGTAGGCGACGGCGGTCTGGAGGTTCGGCGGCGTCGTGAAGGTGATGAACTGATGCGCCTTCGCCAGCGCGCGCATGAGGTTCGGCGCCGCGCAGACGAAACCGACCTTCCAGCCCGTCAGCGAGAAGATCTTGCCGGCCGAGCCGATCTTCACCGTCCGCTCGCGCATGCCGGGCAGCGTGATGAGCGGAATGTGCGCCGCTCCGTCGAAGATCACATGCTCCCACACCTCGTCGCAGACCGCGACCGCGTCATGCTCGACGCAGAAGCGCGCGAGCAGCGCGAGGTCCTCGCGCGGATAGACCACGGCGGCCGGGTTGAGCGGATTGTTGAACAGCACGACTTTCGTGCGCGGCGAAAACGCTTCGCGCAGATCGTCTTCGGTGAAGCGCCAGTGCGGCGGCTTCAGCGTGACGAGTTTCGGAACGCCGCCGGCCCGCCGCACCAGCGGCAGATAGGCGTCATACATGGGCTGGAAGAGGACGACCTCGTCGCCTGGCTCGATCAGCGCGAGCAGCGCGCCGGCCAGCGCCTCCGTCGCGCCTGATGTGATCATGACCTCGGTTTCCGGGTCGAGCGGAAGCCCGTGCCAGCGCCCGTAATGGGCGGCCACGGCGGTCCGCAGCTCGGGCAGGCCCATCATGGGCGGATACTGGTTCCAGCCGCTCAGGACAGCCTCGGCGGCCTTCTGGCGCACATCCGGCGGGCCGGGATCGTCGGGAAATCCCTGGCCGAGATTCACGGCCTGATGCTCGCGCGCGAGGCGCGACATGACCTCGAACACGGAGGTTTGCAGCTCTGCGAATAGGCGGTTCATGTCGCGGCGGCTCCTCCTGGCGGCTCCCTGCGCGCGCTGTGTTTAACGCCGAACGATCCGTTCTTCAAACAAAACGCGTACGATTGTCAGGACAGCCTTGACGTGACGGATGATATATGATGAAAATCGAAAATCATCAGTTGATAATTGTTAGCCCTCATGAGCGTTCGCGCCCGCCTGAGCCCCGACGAAACCCGCTGCCGCATCATGGCGGTCGCCGAGGCGCTGTTCCGGCGCATCGGCTACGGCAAGACCGCCGTCGCCGACATCGCCGCCGAGACCGGCATGTCGCCGGCGAACGTCTACCGCTTCTTCCCGTCCAAGAGCGCGATCAACAACGCAATCTGCGAGCGGTTGTGCGGGGAGAGCGAGGCCAAGCTCGAGTCGCTGCTCGCCTCTCCCCTCAGCGCTGCGGAGCGGCTGCGCGCCGCGATCGTCGGCGTCTATGAGGGTAACAAGACTCTTCTCAGCGAGGAGAAGCGCATCCACGAGATGGTCGCGGTTGCGATGGAGGAAAACTGGGGGGCCATCGAGGTCCATTGCAGCCGCATCAAGGACATGATCGCGCGTCTCGTCGCCGAAGGCGTCGCGACGGGCGAGTTCGATCCGGCTGTTGATCCGCAGGCGGCGGCGAAGACCATTTTCACCGCCTGCGTGGGCTTCATTCACCCGACCCTGATCGCCCAGTGCGAGCGCAAACCGGAACATGACCGGCCCGATCCGCACGCGATGGTCGATTTCATCCTGCGCGCCCTGCGCCCGGCGCGCTGACGCGCCGCTTTCTCCGAGCCGACCGATGACGAATCGCCTTCTCCTCGTCGCCGCCCTTCTGTCGCCCCTGGCGCTCGCCGCGTGCAATGAGGCGATGACCAAGACCGACCTTGCGGCGCCCGCGCGTCCCGTTCTCGTCGCCCCCGTCGCCTACGCGCCGCTGAAGCCCGAACGCAGTTTCGTCGCCACGATCAAACCCCGCTATGAGAGCGATCTCGGCTTCCGCATCGCCGGCAAGGTCGCGCGCCGCCTCGTCGATGTCGGCCAGCGCGTGAAGCAGGGCGATCCGCTCGCGATCCTCGATGATTCCGATCTCAGGCTCCAGCGCGAGCAGGCGGCGGCGGAGCTTGGCGCGGCGAAAGGCTCGCTGGCGCAGGCCGAAGCCGAGATGAAGCGCGTGCTCGATCTGCGCGGCCATGGCTGGTCGACGGAAGCGACGGCCGACGCCCGCCGCGCGGCGCTGGAGGAGGCGCGCGCGCGCCTCACCCGCGCCGAGCGCGCGCTGTCGCTGGCCGAGAACGCGCTGACCTACGCCACGCTGCGCGCCGACGCCGACGGCGCCGTGACCGCGACCATGATCGAGGCGGGGCAGGTGGCGGCCGCTGGCGCGCCGGCGGTCCGCGTCGCCCGCACCAGCGAGCGCGAGGCGCTTGTCGCGATCCCCGAGGCGATGGTGGACCGCGTGCGGCAGGGCCGCGCGACGGTCTCGCTCTGGTCCGCGCCGGACCGCGTCTATGAGGCGAGCCTGCGCGAACTGTCGCCCGCCGCCGATCCTGCGACCCGCACCTATGCGGCGCGCTTTTCGATCAGGGACGCCGGCGACGAGGCCCAGTGGGGCATGACGGCGACGGTGACGATCGCCGAGAAGGACAATCCCAGGGTCGCGCGCCTGCCGCTGTCGGCGCTCGTCAATGAAGGGCAGGGGCCGATGCTCTTTGTCGTCGACAAGGCGAGCGGGACGCTGAGCAAGAAGCCGGTGACGATTCTCCGTTTCGACGCGCAGGACGTGCTCGTCGAAAACGGCGTCGATCAGGGCGCGCTCGTCGTCGCGCTCGGCGTGCAGAAGCTCGACCCCGCGCAGAAGGTGCGCGTGGTCGACGCGCTCGCCTTCTAGGCGTCGCTTCAAGAACCGCATTTTCCGCCGTTCCGAACTTCGGGAGCGCCGCATGCGCCGCTTCAATCTCTCCGAGTGGGCCGTTCATCACCAGCCGCTCGTGCTGTTCTTCATTCTCGCCATCGCGATCGGCGGCTTCCTCTCCTATCAGCGGCTCGGTCGCGCCGAGGATCCGAATTTCACCATCAAGGTCGCGACGATCACGGCGATCTGGCCCGGCGCGACCGCGCAGGAGATGCAGGACCAGGTGTCGGACCGCATCGAGAAGAAGCTGCAGGAGCTGCCTTTCTTCAATCGCGTGCAGACCTATACGAAGCCTGGCTTCACGGCGATGCAGATGGAGTTCAAGGACTACGCCCGCTCCGCCGACATGCCGAATTTGTTTTATCAGCTGCGCAAGAAGCTGCAGGATATTCGCGGCGATCTTCCGGCGAGCTTGATCGGCCCGAACGTCAATGACGAGTTCGGCGACGTCGACTCGGTCCTCTACATGCTGAGCGGCGACGGCGTCAGCTATGCGCAGCTCAAGACGGTCGCGGAGGGCTTCAAGCGCCGCCTCCTGCGCGTCAACAATGTCGTGAAGGTCAATATCTACGGCGTGCAGGACGAGAAGATCTTCGTCGAGTTCAGCCACGCCAAGCTCGCGACGCTGGGCGTGCCGGTCCAGGCCGTCTTCGATTCGCTCCAGAAGCAGAACGCCGTCGTCCCCTCCGGCGTCGTCGAGACCGACGCGCAGCGCGTGCCGCTGCGCGTCACCGGCGCGTTCGACAGCGTCGAGGCGGTGGCGGAAACGCCGATCGAGGCGAACGGCCGCACCTTCCGGCTCGGCGACATCGCGACCGTCTCGCACGGCTATCAGGACCCGCCCGGTTTTCTTGTGCGCCAGCGCGGCAAGCCGGCGCTCGCGGTCGGAATCGTCATGCAGCGCGGCGCGAACATCCTTGACCTCGGCAAGGACGTGGACGCCGCCGCCGCCGAGTTCATCGCGAGCGTGCCGCAGGGAATTGCGTTCGAGCGCATCGCCGACCAGCCGCTGGTGGTCGATCACGCCGTCGCCGAATTCGTGCGCTCCTTCGCGGAGGCGCTGGCGATCGTGCTGCTCGTCAGCTTCCTGTCGCTCGGCTGGCGCACGGGAATCGTCGTCGCGCTGTCGGTGCCGCTGGTGCTCGCCATCGTCTTCATGGTGATGAGCGCCACGGGATGGGACCTGCACCGCATCACGCTCGGCGCGCTCATCATCGCGCTCGGGCTTCTTGTCGATGACGCGATCATCGCGGTGGAAATGATGGTGGTGAAGATGGAGCAGGGCTGGGACCGCATGCGCGCGGCCTCCTTCGCCTGGACCTCGACGGCCTTCCCGATGCTCACCGGCACGCTGGTGACGGCCGCCGGCTTTTTGCCGATCGGCTTCGCCAATTCGGCGGTGGGCGAATACACCGGCGGCATCTTCTGGGTGGTGGGCATCGCGCTGATCGCGTCATGGATCGTCGCCGTGGTGTTCACGCCCTATCTCGGCGTCAAGCTCTTGCCGGATTTCGCGAAGGCCGGCGCCCATCACGACCATGACGCGATGTATCAGACGCGCGTCTATCGCGGCCTGCGCGCCGTGATCGGCTGGTGCGTGAATCACCGGCTCGCGATCGTCGTGACGACGATCGGCGTGTTCGTCGGCGCGATCGCGGCCTTCACGAAGGTGCCGCAGCAGTTTTTCCCGCTGTCGGAGCGGCCGGAGCTGTTCTTCGAGACCCGTCTGCCGGAGGGAACCTCCATCGGCGCCACCGCCGAGACCGCGCGCAAGGCGGAAAAGATGCTCGCCTCGTCGGAGCATGACATCGCGACCTATTCCACCTATATCGGTCAGGGCAGCCCGCGTTTCTGGCTCGGCCTCAATCCGCAGCTTCCCAACGAGGCGTTCGCGCAGATCGTGATCGTGGCGAAGGATGTGGACGCGCGCGAACGCATCAAGGCGCGGCTGGAGAAGATGGTCGCCGACGGCGCCCTGAACGAGGCGCGCGTGCGCGTCGACCGCTTCAACTTCGGTCCGCCTGTCGGCTTCCCCGTGCAGTTCCGCGTCATCGGCCGCGATCCGATGGAGGTTCGCCGCATCGCCTACGAGGTGCGTGAGATCGTGCGCGCCAACCGCAGCGCGCGCGATCCGCATCTCGACTGGAACGAGCAGGCGCCCTCGATCAGGCTCGAGCTCGATCAGGATCGCGTCCGCGCGCTTGGGCTCTCGGCCCAGGATGTCGGCAACGCCTTGCAGACGCTGCTGTCCGGCGCGCCGGTGACGACGGTCCGCGCCGGAACCGAGAAGATCGACGTCGTCGCGCGCGCGGTGAGGGACGAGCGGGTCGATCTCAATCGCCTTGGCGATCTCACCATCCTGTCGCGCAACGGCGTGCCTGTGCCGCTCTCGCAGGTGGCGAAGGTGTCCTATGGCGCCGAGGAGCCGATCCTGTGGCGCCGCAACCGCGACATGGCGATCACCGTGCGCGCCGACGTCGCCGACGGCGTGCAGCCGCCGGACGTGACGAACCAGATCTGGCCGAAGCTCGCCGACCTGCGCGCCGCGCTGCCGCCGGGCTACCGCATCGAGATCGGCGGCGCGATCGAGGAGTCGGCGAAGGCCAACGCGTCGATCTTTGTTCTCTTCCCGCTGATGTTCCTCGTCATGCTGACGCTGCTGATGCTTCAGCTGCAAAGCTTCTCGCGTCTCGTCCTCGTCTTCATGACGGCGCCGCTCGGCATCATCGGCGCGGCCCTTGGCCTCACGCTCGCCGGCCAGCCCTTCGGCTTCGTCGCGCTGCTCGGCCTGATCGCGCTCGCCGGCATGATCATGCGCAACTCGGTCATCCTCGTCGATCAGATCGAATCGGATTTCGCCGGCGGCGTCCATACGCTGCGCCAGGCGATCGTCGAGGCGACCATCCATCGCGCGCGGCCGGTCGTGCTGACCGCGATGGCGGCGATTCTCGCGATGATTCCCCTGTCGCGCTCGGCGTTCTGGGGGCCGATGGCGGTGACCATCATGGGCGGTCTGTTCGTCGCGACGCTGCTGACGCTTCTGTTCCTGCCGGCTCTTTACGCGATGGCGTTCCGCCGCCGCCTCGACCGGCGCGCCGAGATCGCGGCGCCGGCGCTTGACGCTTCGCCTGGCGCGCCGCCGCGCGCCGCGAACGAGGGCGATGGACAATTGTCGCTGCCGCTCGTTCCGCCGCGCCTCGCCGCCGAATAGGCGGGCGCGCGCGGCAAGCGCCGGCCGGGACGTCAGGCCGCGAAGCGGCCCGCCTCTTCGCTGAAGTAATCGATGTAGCGCGGGTCGATCCGCGACACCGGCAGCACGACGAGAACGTCCGTCGTGTTGAAGGCGCGATCGATCACCGCATGCTCGCCGAACCAGGCGCCGAGCCTGAGATAGCCCTTGATCAGCGCCGGAAGCGTCCGCAGCGCGAGCCGCGCATCGACAGCGTCGCTCGGCAGGATGTTCATCGCGACCGCGCGCTCGGGCGCCGCCGCCACCCGCCACGCCTCGTCGGCGCGGGCGTGATGGGCGAGGAAGCTGAGAGGCAGGGCGAGCTTGCCCGCATCGACGCCGTGGAAGCTCGCGCAGCCGAACATCGCGTCGATCCGGTGATGGCGCACATAGGTGTAGATCGCCTGCCACAGCAGCTCGACCGTGCGCTTGTCGCGATACTCCTTGAGCACGCAGGACCGGCCGAGCTCCAGGAAGCGGAGCTCGGGATGGCGCGCGACCAGCGTGTCGATCCGGAACTCGTCCTGCGAATAGAAGCCGCCATGGCGCGCCGCCACGTCCTGCCGCAGCAGGCGATAGGCGCCGACGACGCGGCCCTTCGGGCCGACGGAGCTGTCGGTAACGATGATGTGGTCGCAGCAGGCGTCGAAGCGGTCGGCGTCATGCCGGGTCAGGCGCGCGATGACGCCCGGCTGCGCCGCCAACTCGTCATAGAAGACCTCGTAGCGCAGACGCTGCGCGCGCCGGATGTCGGCTGCGCTGCGGGCGAGCCGCACTTCGAGCGCGCCGCTCTTGCCGAGCAGCCCTGTCAGGCCGCTCTGCGCGCGCCGCCGCGCCTCGGGAAAGCTGTTGCGCAGGAAATCCGCACGGATCACGGCGGGCCAATAGTGATGGACCGACCCGAGGGCGCGCGCCTTCTGGAATGCGTCCTTGCCCAGCATCATCATCTGAATTGGCCCCGGAACCGACGAATCGCCGGTCAGACGCCGCTATAGCTCCGCTGTCTCGTCCGATTTGTGACAGCACCTTACCCGATTTGTGATCCGAGCAACAGTTTGGTTAGCCGGCGCGCCGGAGCGGGGCCGCCGTCTCCTCATGGGCGAGCCATCGGGCGAGAATGGCGGCGAGCGCGGTCGGCTCGATCGGCTTGATCAGAAAATCATCGAAGCCGGAGGCCAGCGCCGCGGCGCGGTCCTCGGGAAAGGCGCTTGCAGTGACAGCGACGATCGGCAGCCGCTTGCGCCCGCGCGCCGCTTCCAGCGCCCGCACGAGCCGCACGAGGTCGTCGCCGTTCATGGTCGGCATGCGCATGTCGAACAGCGCGCCGGCGTGCGGCGGCGCCGCGCCGTTGAACGAATCCTCCAGCTTGCGGAGCGCCTCGTCGCCGTCCTTCGCCCAGACGACGCGGAAGCCCATGCGCTCGATCTGGCGCGTCGCCAACAGGGCGTTGATCTCGTTGTCCTCCGCAAGGAGGATGGTCGGCGAGCGCTCGTCGATGGCGTGCGTCGTCGCGTCGGGCGCGGCGCGCAGCGCGGGCGTCGGCGCGGATTCGCCGGTCACCCGCGCGAGCAGCGAGGCGCTGCGCACCGGCTTCATCAGCCAGCCGTCGAACCCGGCTTCGTAGGGCGATCCGAGATTGCGCCGCTCGAACGGCGACATGAGCGCCAGCACCTCGCGCGCGCCCGCCGCGCGCGCCTGCGCCGCCAGAGCGCGCGCATTGCCGAGCGCGAGGTCGATCAGCGCCGTCGCGCCTTTGCGTCCCGCGAGCGCCATATCGGCCTCCGCCGCCGTCGCGGCGAGATGCGGTTCGCCGCCATGGCTTGCGATGATCGCGGCGAGATGCGGCCCGGTGAAACGTCCGCCGGACACGATCACGACGGGGCGTTGGCCGAGCGCGGCCTGGTCGGGCGCGGGCGCCGGCTTTGTCTTGTCGCGCGCCAGCGGCAGGGTCAGCGTGAAGACGGAGCCTTCGCCGAGCTTGCTGTCCACCGTCAGCTTTCCGCCCATGCGCGTGGCGATGCGGCGGGAGATGGCGAGGCCGAGTCCGGTGCCTTCCTGCGGCCGCGCGCCGGAGCCGTCGACCTGCTCGAACTCGCCGAAGATCGTTTCCAGCTTGTCGGCGGGAATGCCGAGGCCGGTGTCCTCCACCGTGAACACGGTCGCTCCGTCCTCGGCCTGCGCGACGGTGACGCCGACGCCGCCATGATCGGTGAACTTGATGGCGTTGCCGATCAGGTTGATCAGGATCTGCCGGAGCCGGGCCGCGTCGCCGACGACGGCGGTCTGGAGGCCGGCGGCGACCGAGGCGGAGATGTCGAGATTTTTCGTCTGCGCGCGCGGCGCCAGAAGCTCGATCGTGCTTTCGATGAGCGTCGCGAGATTGAAGGGCGCGCGCTCGAGATCGAGCTTGCCGGATTCGATTTTCGAGAAGTCCAGGATTTCGTCGATCAGCTCCAGCAGCGTGCCGCCCGAGAGCTGGATCGCTTTCAGATAGGTGCTCTGCTCCGGTGTCATCGCGGTTTCCGTCAGCAGCCCCGCCATGCCGAGGATGCCGTTGAGCGGCGTGCGGATTTCGTGACTGACCGTCGCCAGGAAGCGCGATTTCGCCTGGCTCGCCGCTTCGGCGCGCGCGCGCGCGTCGGCGAGCGCGGCGGCTTCTCCGGCATGTCCGCGGTGGCGATGCAGCGTATCTTCCAGACGCTGTTTCTCGCTGCGCGCGGTTTTCAACTGCGTCGAGAGCGTGAAATGATCCCGCAAAAGCAGGATGATCGCGGCGACGAGAAGCCCGATCACCGCCAGCATGCCGAATCCGAGCGCGCCGGCGAGACCGGCCGCGACACCCCAATCCATCAACCCCAACTCCCTGTTCTTGACGGAGAGCCTGCCGGAGCCGGGTTGACGCGGGGTGAGGAAGGGCGCTGGCGCCGCCTCGTTCGGGCGGCTTTCGGTGAGCGTGGTTTCGCGCCGGTGAGATTGTTGCGGACAATTTGACGGAAGCCGCCACGGCTTTCGGGTGGCGCGCTGCGGCGGCGCGCTTATCTTGCGGCCCGAGACGCGGAGAAACGCCATGCTTCACACGCCCGTTCCCGATCCCGGCGCCATCGAGCCGGTCCGCGGCCAGTCGCTGCAGGATTACGACCGCGTGCGGCGGATCATCGCCTTCCTGACCGAGCGCTCGTCGCGGCAGCCTTCGCTCGACGATGTCGCGGCCCATGTCGGCCTGTCGGCGAGCCATGTGCACGCGCTCTTCCGGCGCTGGGCCGGCATCACGCCGAAGGAGTTCCTCGCCGCGGTGACCCTCGACCGCGCCAAGAGCCTTCTCGCCGATCACGCCAGCCTGCTCGACGCGGCCTACGAGACCGGCCTCTCAGGGCCGAGCCGGCTGCACGACCTGTTCGTCACCCATGAGGCCATGTCGCCGGGAGACTGGAAGCGCGGGGCGGAAGGGGTGGTCATGCGCTACGGCTTCCATCCCTCCCCCTTCGGGGAGGCGCTCGCCGTGATTACCGAGCGCGGGCTCGCCGGACTCGGCTGGGTCGATGCGAAGGACGGGCCGGGCCGGGCCGCGACCGACGGCAAGCCCGCCGGCGGCCGGGCCGGCGCGCTGGCCGACATGGCCCGCCGCTGGCCCAACGCCGACTTCGTCGCCGATCAGGACGCGACGGCGCCCTATGTTGCCCGCGCCTTCGATCCGAAGGAATGGCGCGCCGACCGGCCGCTCCGGATCGTGCTGATCGGCTCGGATTTCGAGGTGCGGGTCTGGGAGACGCTGATCGGCATCCCGATGGGCCGCGCGACGACCTATTCCGGCGTCGCGGCGAAGCTGGGCAGGCCGGGCGCCGCCCGCGCGGTCGGCGCGGCGGTCGGGCGCAACCCGCTGTCCTTCGTGGTCCCCTGTCACCGCGTTCTGGGAAAATCCGGCGCGCTGACCGGCTATCATTGGGGCGTCACCCGCAAGCAGGCCATTCTCGGCTGGGAGGCGGCGCGGGCCGCCTGATTTCCAGGCTATGATGCTCAGCCGAGTTCGGCGCGTCGCGGCATGTCGGCGCCGCGCCGGCCGCAGGTGATCGCCGCCGCGCGGATCGCGAAGCCCAGCGCGTCCGCGGCCTGGTCGCGGTCCAGCATCCGGAGCGCGAGAGGATCGAGCAGCCCGCGTTCGTCGAGCCGGGCGATCAGCGCCGCCGTCACCGCGTCGCCCGCGCCGATCGTGTCGAGGACCGCGCCCGCCGCGGCGGGCGCGCGCGTCTCCCCGAAGGGTCCGAAGGCGACGCACCCTTCGCCGCCGCGCGTGACGACGACGAGCGCCACGCCCTGCGCCAGCGCGGCGCGCGCGAAATCCGCCGCCGCGGCGCCGGGCGCGAGGATCGCGAGGTCCTCCTCGCTCAGCTTGAGGATCGTCGCGGTCTCCGCGAAGGCGTCGAATCGCGCCCGCCAGGCGTCGGGATCGGACACGACTCCCAGCCGCACGTTGGGATCATAGATGATGACGCGCCGCTCCTTCTCGCGCTCCGCCAGCGCGAGCAGCGAATCGCCGGCGGGGGCGACGACGGTGGAATAGGATCCGAAGACGAGCGCCCGGACGTCGGCGCCGGGCGCGGGCAGGTCGCTCGCGGCGATCATCCGGTCGGCGGCGCCGTCGCCGCGAAAGGCGTAGCGCGCCGCGCCGTTGCGGCCGATCTCGACGAAGGCCAGCGTCGTCGGCGCCTCGGTGAGGACGCAATGAGAGGCGTCGATCTGCTCGCGCGCCAGCATGGTTTGAAGCCGGCGCCCGAACAGGTCGCGCGACAGGCCGCTGAAGAAGCCGGTGGGGCGCCCGAGCCGCGCCAGCCCGATCGCGACGTTGAAGGGCGAACCTCCGGGCGCCGCGTCGAAGACGATGTGCGAGCCCGCGTCCTCGTCCTTCAGGAAGACGTCGAACAGGGCTTCTCCGCAGACGAGGATCATGCCTCGTCCGCCGTCAGCGCGGCGTAGTCGCCGACGATCAGCCGATAGGGCGGGGCGTCCTCCTCGATCGTCGGGAAGCGGCCGACGCGGTCGAGGAACACGTTGTCGGTTTCGTCGTCATTCACCGTCGAGACTTCGCCGACGAACACGTCGTCGTCCTCGGCCCAGAAGGCGTGCGCCAGCCGCGGGACGAGGGTCACGCTTTCGCCCGGTCCGAGCGAGAGCTTTCCGCGCGCCGGCAGCTTGCGCCAGAGTCCGTCCGTCATCACGCGCACTGGCGCGTAATCGTCCGGCGAGCCGTCGGGCAGCGTGCTGACGAGTTCGAGCACGAGGCGGCCGCCGCCGCGATTGATGATGTCCTCGGTCTTCGAGAGATGGAAATGGGACGGGCAGACCTGGTCCTTGCGCACGATCAGCGCCTTTTCGGCGTAGAGCATGCCGTGCCCCTTCTTCAACGCCTCGGCGTCGCCGTTGCGGATCGAGAACAAAGTCAGCCCTGTTTTCGCGAAATCGCCCTGGCCGTAATCGGTGATGTCCCAGCCCAGCTTCGCGCGAACGATCTCGGCGGCGTCGGCGCGGCGCTCCTTCCACTGGTCGGGCGTCCATGACGCGAAGGGCGGCAGCGCGAAACGGTAGCGCTCGAGCAGGGTCTCTGCATAGCGGATCGCGTCGTTGATTTCGGTGCGTTTCATGAAGCGGCTGATTCGCGGGCGCTGTGATCCGGAAGCACTAGCCGGTCGGCGGGGTCTCGGGCAAATGCGCCGCGCGCGTCAACAATTCCGAGGAGGCTGTCATGCGCAAGACGAACGATCCATTCGACCAGCCCTGCTTTTGAGGTTTCGAGCAAACGCCGGCGCGGCTATCCCTCTGAGACCCATGTGAAGCGCGGCGTGAGAGTCGTCGGCGGCGACAAGGAGCTTGTCGAGAAGCTCGGCCGCGACGATCTCTGCCCCTGCGGCTCCCGGAGGTTGTTTCAGGAGATGCTGTCTCCGCTCCGGCCGCTATGACGGCGTCGAGCGGAAGCATTACTTTCAGGGATTGAAAGGCCGAGAGAGTCGGGCGCCGCATGGCGCCCGAAATCAACTGCACCCCCCGCCGCATCCGGCGTCTTTCTTCCCGTCCTTGGTTTCGGAGGCTGATCGCCGGGTGAAATCGCCACTGACAGCGGTGACTACATAGACGAGCGCGGCGCTGACCAAACAAACTACGGCAGCTACCCAGACGAAATGCTGCCATGGCGGTCGGGGCGGGAACGCTAGCAGAGCCACAGACAGAATCGCAGCAATGAACGCCGCCGTGAGCGCCATCGTTTTAGTGAATCGCGGTGTGAGCCAGAACAGGCTGCGATCCACGATGTGATAGCGAATGTTGCGAAACCGCTCTTCCGGTCCCGGCCATATATCCTTTGGAGGCTTGCCGCCAAACGCGCGCTCATAGCTGTCGAGCGTCTGGCGATATTGCTGGTCGTAGCGGGTGCGCTCCCGCTTGCCTCCTCGCGTCGGCCCGTGATGCAGCGGTCCGCCGAGAACCGTGCCGCACAGGTCGTCCCAATAGGAGCGGGTATAGGCGAGATGAAGGTGCCAGACTTGATCGACCTCCTCGGAGGGGGTGACCGGGTGGCCGGCGGTCATCGCCAGATAGACGAAGCGCAGATATTCATCGAATCGCGCGCCGCGCGTAACCGGGCGACCAGTTCATGTCGCGCGCGAGGCGCTTGGAAAAAGGCAAATGACTTTCTGGGTCGTCGATTTCGAACTCTTCAATCGCTTTCAACAATCGCTCGTCCTGAGCCAAGCAGCGCTCCTTTGTTCGTTGCGGTGGCTTATTCTAGCACGGCCGGACCAACCCCTCCATCCACGCCGAGAAAGCCGGCTTCCATGCTCTCCTACCTCACCACGCCGCTCGATTATTTCGGCGTCGCCGTTTTCGCGGTGACCGGCGCGCTCGTCGCCTCGCGCAAGCAGATGGACCTCGTGGGCTTCGTTTTCCTCGGCACCGTCACCGGCGTCGGCGGCGGCACGGTCAGGGACATGGCGCTCGGCCAGCTTCCGGTCTTCTGGGTCAGGCATCCGCCCTATCTCCTGATCTGCGTCGCGGTCTCCGTTCTGGTGTTCTTCACCGCCCATATCCCGGAGTCCCGCCTGCGGCTTCTGGCCTGGCTCGACGCGCTCGGTCTGGCTCTGTTCTGCGTGCTGGGCGCGGAGACCGCGCTCGCGCACGGCCCCGTCGTCGCCGCGACGATGGGGGTCGTGACGGCCGTGATGGGCGGCATGATCCGGGACATTCTCGGCGGCGAGAGCCCCTTCATTCTCAGGCGGGAAATCTACGCCACCGCCGCGCTCGCGGGCGCGGCCGCCTTTCTTCTCGCATCGCCTCTGCTGGCGCGGGACGCCGCTCTCGCCGTCGGTTTCGTCGCCGCCTTCGGGTTGCGCGGCCTCGCCCTGCGCTTCGGCTGGTCGCTGCCGCCTTACAGGGCCCGCCCGGGCCGGATGCCGGACCAGGTCGGCCTCTGAGAACGGCCGCCGGAGCGCCGCCCGCGGGGATGGGCGCGGAACCGGAAACTTGCCAGTTTCACGGGCTTGTGACAGGCCGCAGCCGCCCTATATGGCGGACATGTGATTCCCGTCGCGTCGCTTCGGGGCGCGCTGGACCAGCCAGCTTAAGAAGAGGCCAGTATCATGGGTAAAGTCATCGGCATCGACCTTGGGACCACCAATTCGTGCGTCGCGGTCATGGAAGGCTCCACGCCAAAAGTCATCGAGAATTCTGAAGGCGCGCGCACCACGCCCTCCATCGTCGCCTTCACGGACGACGGCGAGCGCCTCGTCGGCCAGCCGGCCAAGCGTCAGGCGGTCACCAATCCGGAGCGCACCTTCTTCGCCATCAAGCGTCTCATCGGCCGCACCTACGACGACCCGATGACCCAGAAGGACAAGGGCCTCGTCCCCTACAAGATCGTCAAGGCCGGCAACGGCGACGCCTGGGTCGAGGCGGACGGCAAGACCTATTCGCCCTCGCAGATTTCAGCCTTCACCCTGATCAAGATGAAGGAGACGGCCGAAGCCTATCTCGGCCAGAAGGTCGACCAGGCCGTCATCACCGTTCCCGCCTACTTCAACGACGCCCAGCGTCAGGCCACCAAGGACGCCGGCAAGATCGCCGGCCTCGAGGTGCTGCGCATCATCAACGAGCCGACCGCGGCGGCGCTTGCCTACGGCCTCGACAAGAAGTCGACCGGCACGATCGCGGTCTATGACCTCGGCGGCGGCACCTTCGACGTGTCGGTCCTCGAGATCGGCGACGGCGTGTTCGAGGTGAAGTCCACCAATGGCGACACCTTCCTCGGCGGCGAGGACTTCGACATGCGCCTCGTCGAATATCTGGCCGACGAGTTCAAGAAGGAGCAGGGCATCGACCTGAAGAAGGATAAGCTCGCCCTCCAGCGCCTGAAGGAAGCGGCCGAGAAGGCGAAGATCGAGCTGTCTTCCGCGGCTCAGACCGAGATCAACCTGCCCTACATCACGGCCGACGCCTCCGGCCCGAAGCATCTCGCGCTGAAGCTGTCGCGCGCCAAGTTCGAGTCGCTTGTGGACGACCTGATCCAGAAGACGATCGAACCCTGCCGCAAGGCGCTGAAGGACGCGGGCCTCCAGGCCGGCCAGATCGACGAGGTCGTTCTCGTCGGCGGCATGACCCGCATGCCCAAGGTCCAGGAGGTCGTGAAGCAGTTCTTCGGCAAGGAGCCGCACAAGGGCGTCAATCCTGACGAGGTCGTCGCCATCGGCGCGGCGGTGCAGGCCGGCGTCCTCCAGGGCGACGTCAAGGACGTGCTGCTGCTCGACGTGACCCCGCTGTCGCTCGGCATCGAGACGCTCGGCGGCGTGTTCACCCGCCTGATCGACCGCAACACCACGATCCCGACCAAGAAGTCCCAGATCTTCTCGACGGCCGAGGATAACCAGACCGCCGTGACCATCAGGGTCTTCCAGGGCGAGCGCGAGATGGCGGCCGACAACAAGCTGCTTGGCCAGTTCGATCTCGTCGGCATCCCGCCGGCGCCGCGCGGCGTGCCGCAGGTCGAGGTCACGTTCGACATCGACGCCAACGGCATCGTCTCGGTGACGGCGAAGGACAAGGCGACCGGCAAGGAGCACCAGATCCGCATCCAGGCCTCGGGCGGCCTGTCGGACGCCGACATCCAGAAGATGGTCAAGGAGGCGGAAGCCAACGCGGCCGAGGACAAGAAGCGCCGCGAACTGGTGGAAGCCAAGAACGCCGGCGAGGCGATGATCCACTCGACCGAGAAGTCGGTGGCCGAGTTCGGCGACAAGATCGACGCGGGCGACAAGGCCGCGATCGAGACGGCCGTGACCGAACTGAAGACCGCGCTGTCCGGCGAGGACCTCGAGGCGATCAAGACGAAGTCGAACGACCTCATGCAGGCGTCGATGAAGCTTGGCGAGGCGATGTACAAAGCGCAGCAGGCGGCCGAGAGCGCGACGGCGGAAGCCGACGCCGCCAAGGACGCCAAGAAGGCCGGCGACGACGTGATCGACGCCGACTTCAAGGACGTCTCCGGCGACGACAAGCGCAAGAGCGCGTAAGCGCGCGCGAACTGGCATGGCCGGGGCTTGCTCCGGCCATCTGGTTTCCGGGGTTGAAAGCGTGATGTTCGAGTGGCCGGGCGCAACCCGGCCATGACGCTGTTGAGAAGCGGTGACTGGGGCCAGGCGATCGCGGAATGTCCAAGCGCGACGATTACGAAATTCTCGGCGGATGAAACCTTCAGTCGCCCTTGAATCGCATCGCGACGCGCTTCGCGCAGCCGTGGCGCGCAATCGCGCCGCCAATCCGCGCGTTTTCGGGTCGGCGCTGCGGGGAGACGATGTCGAGGGGAGCGATCTCGACATACTCGTGGATGCGCTGCCCGGCGCAACCCTTCTCGATCTCGGCGGCCTCCAACTGGATCTCGAAGAACTGTTGGGCGTGCGGGTTGACCTGCTGACTCCTGGCGACCTGCCGGAGCCGATCAGGTCGCGCGTTCTGGCTGAGGCTGCTCCGGTATGAGCGAGAGTGATCCTCATCTCTTGAGCAGTCAGATGCGAGAGGCGGCGAAAAAGGCGCTGTCATATGTCGAGGGGTTCGACAAAAACATGTTCTTGACGGATTCCCGCACGCAAGAGGCGGTTGTCCTGAACTTGCTGGTGATTGGCGAAGCGGCCGCCAAACTGGCGAATCGACATCCCGATTTCGTCGCCGGCCACCCCCGATTGCCTTGGCGGCAGATGCAGGGCATGCGCAATCGCATTGCTCACGGATACTTCGATTTGGACATGACCATCGTCTGGGAGACGGTTCGCGTTGCGTTGCCGGAATTGTTGCTGTCGCTGCCTGATTCCGGTCAGGTGAGGAAAGCCTGATATGTCCAAGCGCGACTATTACGAAATTCTCGGCGTCACGAAGACGGTCACCGAGATCGAGCTGAAGACGAGCTTCCGCAAGCTCGCGATGCAGTATCACCCGGACAAGAATCCCGGCGACAAGACGGCCGAGGTCAGGTTCAAGGAAATCAACGAGGCCTATCAGATCCTGTCCGACGGGCAGAAGCGCGCGGCCTATGATCGTTTCGGCCATCAGGCGTTCGAGCAGGGCGGTGGCGGCGGCCCGGGCGGGGCCGGCTTCGGCGAGGGCTTCGCCGACATCTTCGAGGACCTGTTCGGCGGCATGATGGGCGGCGGCCGTCGCGGCGGCGGCGGCAGGGGGCGCGGCTCCGACCTGCGCACCGATCTCGAGATCACGCTTGAAGAGGCGTTCCACGGCAAGACCGCCAGCGTGCGCATGCCGACGCCGGTCGCCTGCGAGGCGTGTGGCGGCTCCGGCGCCAAACCCGGCTCGAAGCCGAAGACCTGCGCCACCTGCGGCGGCCAGGGCCGCGTGCGCGCCATGCAGGGCTTCTTCGCCATCGAGCGCACCTGCCCGACCTGCCACGGCCGCGGCGAGACGATCGACGACCCCTGCAAGATCTGCAAGGGCGCCGGCCGCGTCACCAAGGACCGCACGCTGTCGGTGAACATTCCCGCCGGCGTCGAGGATGGCACGCGCATCCGTCTCGCCGGCGAGGGCGAGGCCGGGACGCGCGGCGGCCCGGCGGGCGATCTCTATATTTTCCTCTCCATCAAGGCGCATCCCTTCTTCCAGCGCGACGGCGCGGACCTTTATTGCCGCGTGCCGATCTCGATGGTTTCGGCCGCTCTCGGCGGCGAGTTCGAGGTGCCGACGCTCGACGGCGGCGCGGCCAAGGTGAAGGTTCCCGAGGGCGCGCAGTCCGGCAAGCAGTTCAGGCTCCGCGGCAAGGGAATGCCTGTGCTGCGTTCGCGCGAGGTCGGCGATCTCTACATCCAGGCCGTGGTCGAGACGCCGCAGAATCTCACGCGCCGGCAGCGCGAACTGTTGCGTGAGTTCGAGAAGGAAAGCTCCGGCGAAACCCAGCCGGAAAGCGCCGGCTTCTTTGGCAAGATGAAAGAGTTTTTCGCCGGCTCGCAGCCCTGAGCGCGTCCTTCAGCGATGCTGAAAACGATTTTGGAGCATTTTCGAGCGAAGTGGATACCGGTTCGCGTGAAGAAAATGCGAAAAACAAACAAACCAGAGCAATTCCGCGATTCTTCGAAGCGCGGAATTGCTCTAGCCGGCGGCGAGCGTCGCCGCCTGCAGAACAGGGCTCGGCGCGGGAGCGCGCGCGTCGGTCAGCGGCGCGACCACCAGCATGGCGAAAACGAGCGCGAATCGCGCGAGCATGGCTGTCCTCCCTGTGCGATGCTGCTCGTTACGGGAAAATGATTGCCTGAATATTTCCCCGGCGCGGCCTGTTTGTTTCGCCGGTGTCGCGGTGTCGGCCGCGGCGTTTCATTTGACGGCGTTCGCGCGCCCGCCTAACGAGAGCGGCCTTTCCGGATTCCGCCGGCGCATTGGTCGGCTTTCTCCGAGTCCACGGATCTCCTCGCCTGCCGATGAACGACACCGCAATTCCGCCGGCGCCAGCGGCGGCTATTTCCGAAGCGGACAAGAACGCGATCATCATCGGCGTGCTTGTGTCGATGCTTCTCGCCGCCCTCGATCAGATGATCGTCGCGCCGGCGATGCCGACGATCGCCGCCGCGCTCGGCGACGCCGTCTATCTGCCATGGATCGTCACCGCCTATCTCATCACGGCCACCGCGATGGCGCCGCTCTATGGGAAGTTCTCCGATCTTTATGGCCGCCGCATCGCCATCGCGACGGCGATCGCGATCTTTCTGGCCGGCTCCCTTGTCAGCGCGCTGGCGCCGTCGATGCTGGTTCTGGTGATCGGACGCGCGGTGCAGGGGTTGGGCGGCGGCGGCCTGATTTCGCTTGCGCAGACGGTGATCGGCGATCTGGTGCCGCCGCGCGAGCGGGCGCGCTACATGGGCTGGATTTCCGGGACCTGGGCGACCGCGAGCGTCGCCGGCCCTGTGCTGGGCGGGTATTTCGCCGAGCATCTTCACTGGTCGCTGATTTTCTGGATCAACTTTCCCCTCGGCCTGCTTGCGCTCGTGATGATGAACGGTCCGCTGAAAAAGCTTGCCGTCCCCCATCGCGCCCATCGGATGGACATCGCGGGCGCTCTTCTGCTGATCGCCTCCACCTGCCTGCTCATGCTCGCGCTGAACTGGGGCGGGCACGCTTATGCGTGGCTGTCGGGGCCGATCATCGGGCTCTTCGCCGGCGCGGCGCTTCTCGGCGTCCTGTTCGGCCTCCGACTCGTCACCGCGCAGGAGCCGCTGATCTCGCTCAAGGCGCTCGGCAATCCCATCGTTCTTGTCGCCGCCAGCGCGAGTTTTGTGGCGCAGTTCGGTTTCGTTGGCGTGTCGGTTTATCTGCCGATTTATTTGCAGCAGCGCTTCGATCTCGGCGCGGACACGTCCGGCTTGTCGATGATGGGGCTGCTGCTTGGAACGGTGGTCGGCGCCAGTATCGCCGGCCGGTTCATGGCGCGGATCACGCACTATAAGCGGATCGCGATCATCGGCTGCGCGTGCGCCGCGGCGTGCTTCTTCATCCTCGCGATGATCGCTGAAACCGCCTCACTTCGAATGGTGATTCTTCTCACTTTCTTTGCCGGCGCGGGCTGCGGCACATTGTTTCCGACGTTGACGATCTCGGTTCAGAACGCGGTCGGCCTCGCCCATCTCGGAGTGGCGACGGGCGTGAACGTCTTTCTCCGGTCGCTCGGGGGCGCGATCGGCGTCGCTGCGCTGGGAGCGATCGCCCTCGCCTACGGCCTGCCGATGGCGCGGGAGGGCGTCGCCGCGGCGGCCGGCCCGGTTGCGTTCGACGTGTTTCGCGTGATGTATGCGACGGCGGCGGGCGGCATGCTCGCGGCTCTTGCCCTTGTGGTCGTCATGGAGGAAAAACCCTTGCGGGGGCGCTCCGACCGTGACGCTTGACCGCCGCTTCGGCGGCGCTAGGTTCCGCGCCCTGTTTCGAGGATGGCGGCTCTATGCCCAACCCGTATCGCGATCAGCGGCCGGCGCCCAAGGCGAAGGCGGTTCGCCACAAGGTCGAGCGGGAGTGGGACAGGCTCGAGGACGAGTGGAGGCAGACGCTCGCCAAGGCCCGCCGCAGCGCCGTGCAGACGCGGGGCAAGTTTGAGAACGAGGCGCGCGAGTTTCACGCGCGCCTGCGGTTCAGCCTCGAACAGGCCGCGTCCGAGATCAAAACATCCGTCGAGCGCGCAAAAGGCCGCGTGAAGTCGACGCGTCACCGGCTGGAGGGCGAGGCGCGCGTGTCGGCGGTCAAGCTGAAGATCAGCGTGGCGCAGGTGCGCACGCGGGCGAAGCGCGCCGCGGACAGGATCGAGGACGAGGCGCGATTTTTGCGCACCTGGCTGGAGAGCCCGCTGAAAACCGGCGCCGTCACGCCGTCCAGCCCGGAGCTCGCGCGCGAGATGGCGCGCCACGTCGATCCTGATCGTCCCGGCCTCGTCATCGAGCTGGGGCCTGGCACCGGCCCGGTCACGGAGGCGCTGATCCGGCGCGGCGTTCCGCCGGAGCGGCTGCTGCTGGTGGAGTATGATCCGGACTTCTGCCGTCTGCTGCGCGCGCGCTATCCGGCCGCGACCGTCGTGCAGGGCGACGCCTATGCGATCGAGGCGACCTTGCGCGGGCATGCGCGCGCGGCGGTGGCGGCCGTCGTCTCCAGCCTGCCTTTGATGACGCGGCCGCCCGAGGAGCGCATCAGGCTGCTGCGCCAGTGCTTCAATCTGCTCGTCAAGGGCGCGCCCTTCATCCAGTTCACTTACGCCGCGGCGTCTCCGATCCCGTTGCGCATCGGCGGCTTCATGGCGAACGCCTCCAAGCGCATCTGGAAGAACATCCCGCCCGCGCGCGTCTGGGTGTACCGGCAGGCCTAGGGGCGCCGCAGCGGCCCGGAAAGCGCCGCCGGCGGCGGGAACCGGCGCTCCTCCGGTTTGACGGCGAAGGCCTGAGCGTGCACGGGAGGCGGATTCCCCGACCCGGCCGATCATGACGAAGCTAAACGACCTGCGCGACCGCCTGATAGTCGGACTCGACGTTCCGAGCGTGTGGGACGCGCACGCGATCATCGCCCGGCTCGGCGACGAGGCGACCTTCTACAAGATCGGCTACCGGCTCGCCTTCGCCGGCGGCCTGACGCTGGCCGAGGAGCTGGCGCGCCACGGCAAGAAGGTGTTCCTCGATCTCAAGCTGCACGACATCGGCAACACCGTGCGCGAGGGCGTGGAATCGATCGCGCGCCTCAACATGACCTTCCTGACGGTGCACGCCTATCCGCAGACCATGCGCGGCGCGGTCGAGGGGCGGGGCCAGTCCGGTCTCACCCTGCTCGCCGTCACCGCGCTCACCTCCTATGACGACGGCGATCTGCGGGATGCGGGCTATCAGTTCGCGGTGCGCGATCTGGTGCGGTTGCGGGCCCAGCAGGCGGCGACGATCGGCGTCGGCGGCATTGTCTGCGCCGCGACCGAAGCGGAGTTCGTGCGCGAATGCGTGCGGCCCGACATGGTCATCGTGACGCCCGGCATTCGTCCGACGGGGGCCGAGGCCGGCGGCCAGAAGCGGACGCTGACGCCCGCGCAGGCCATACGCGCCGGCGTCGACCATATGGTCGTCGCCCGCCCCATCGTGCGGGCGGCGGATCCGCGCGAGGCGCATCGCGCCATCATGGACGAGATCGCAGGCGCAGCCTAAACACCGCGATGATCGTGGAGACAGACATGCCAAAGGGCTATGTGATTGCGCGCGCCAACGTCACGAACGGCGTGGAGTGGGCGAAATACGCCGCCGCGGCGACGAAAGTGATGGCCCAGTATGGCGGCAAGCCGATCGTCCGCGGCGGCCGCAACACCATCGCGGAGGGCGAGGGTCGGGCGCGCAACATCATCGTCGAATTCGAGAGCTTCGAGCAGGCCCAGAAATACATCTTCTCGACAGAGTATGACGAAGCCCGCAAGCTGCGCGCGGGCGCCGGCGTCATCGACATCGTGGTCGTTGAAGGCGCCTGAGGAAGACGAGGAGGCGGAGCGTCATGCCGAAAGGATACTGGATCGCGCGCGTCGATGTGTATGACGCGGAGGCCTACAAGGAATACATGCGGCTGAACGCCGCCGCCTTCTCGAAATACGGCGCCAAATTCCTCGTGCGCGGCGGCCCTTTCGAGTTGACGGAAGGAACCTCGCGCGCCCGCAACGTCGTGCTCGAGTTTCCGACCTACGAGGCCGCGGTCGACTGCTTCAATTCGACGGAATATCAGAAGGCGCTCGCGGCGCGCCGCCCGGTGGCGAACGCCGATCAGATCATCATTGCGGGCTATGACGGCCCGCAGCCGTCTTGAAATCATAGGATCGTCGGTCATGACCAACGACATGAAGCTCGTCGTCGTCGGCGCCGGCGGCCGCATGGGGCGGATGCTCGTCAAGAGCATCGCCGAAACGGACGGCGTGACGCTGACCGGCGCGGTCGACCAGAAGGGCGCCGCCACGCTCGGCAAGGATGCGGGCGTGCTCGCGGGTCTTCCGGCGCTCGGCGTTCCGGTGCTTGACGATCCGCTGCCGCTGTTCGCGCGCGCCGACGGCGTCATCGATTTCACCTCGCCGCAGGCGACGGTGGAATACGCCGCGCTCGCGGCGCAGGCGCGCATCGTCCATGTCGTGGGAACGACCGGCCTCTCGGAAGACGACATGCAGAAGCTCGAGGCCGCCGCCCGCCATGCGGCGATCGTTCAGTCCGGCAATATGAGCCTCGGCGTCAACCTGCTCGCCGGGCTGGTGAAAAAGGTCGCCGCGACGCTTGGCGAGGAATTCGACATCGAGATCATCGAGATGCACCACCGCATGAAGGTCGATGCGCCGTCTGGCACGGCGATCCTGCTTGGCGAGGCGGCGGCGGAGGGCCGCAACGTCGCGCTCAGGGACAAGCGCGTCGCGAGCCGCGACGGCTTCACCGGTCCGCGCAAGCCGGGCCAGATCGGCTTCGCGGCGCTGCGCGGCGGCACGGTGGTCGGCGAGCACAGCGTGATCTTCGCCGGCGCCTCCGAGCGCATCGAACTCGCTCATCGCGCCGAGGACCGCGCCATTTTCGCGCGCGGCGCGCTCCGCGCGGCGCAATGGGGGCGAGGCCGCAAGCCGGGCCTCTATTCCATGAGCGACGTGCTCGGCCTCGACGACTGACATGGCGGGCAAACTGTCGAAGGATGCGATCGAGGCGCTGATCCTGCTTGGCGGGTTCGCGATCGTCGCGCTGGCGGCCTTTGTCGTCCTGCTCGTGTGGCCCGCTGACCTCTACGGCGCCTGGCGCGTCCTTCTGACGGTCGTGATCGGCGGCCTTGTCGCCATCCCGGTCATGATCGCGGTCAGGAAGAAGCTGTCGCCGCCATCGAATGATCGCCATCCGTGAGTGAGTCCGCATGACCGAACCAGACCGCCTCCTAGTCCTCGTCCGCCATGGCCAGAGCGACTGGAATTTGAAGAATCTTTTCACCGGCTGGAAAGATCCCGATCTGACGCCGCAGGGCGTCGCCGAAGCGAAGGCGGCCGGCGAGAAGCTGGCGAAACTCGGCGTCAGGTTCGACGTCGCCTTCACCTCGGCGCTCTCGCGCGCGCAGAAGACGTGTCAGCTCATTCTTGACGGCGTCGGGCAGCCCGATCTCCAGACCTTCAGGGATCAGGCGCTGAACGAGCGCGACTACGGCGATCTCTCGGGGTTGAACAAGGACGAGGCGCGCCAGAAATGGGGCGAGGAGCAGGTGCATGTCTGGCGCCGCTCCTATGACGTGCAGCCGCCCGGCGGCGAGAGCCTGAAGGACACGGTGGCGCGCGTGCTGCCCTATTTCGTCCAGGCGATTCTGCCGCGCGTGATGAATGGCGAGCGCACGCTCGTCGCCGCGCACGGCAATTCGCTGCGCGCGCTGATCATGGTGCTCGACCGGCTGTCGCCTGACTCGATCGTCAAGGTCGAACTGAACACCGGCGAGCCGATCGTCTATCGTCTGCGCGCCGACACCGGCGTCGCCTCGAAGGACGTGCTGTCCGGCTGACGCGCGCATCGTCTTCGCGGCGCGCGCCGGTCTGACGACGTTGGAATGGATCCGCGATGAGCGACCGCTTTCCAGGCGAAAGGCTTGAGATCGCGCCGGGCGCGGTCTGGCTGCCCGGCTATTTCGATCGCGCCGCGCAGGAGACGCTGCGCGATCTGATCCGCGACGCCGTGCGCGCCGCGCCGTTGTTTACGCTGCGCATGCCCCGCACCGGAAAACCCTTCTCCGTGCGCATGAGCAATCTCGGCGCGCTCGGCTGGGTCTCGGACGAACGCGGCTATCGCTATCAGCCGCTGCATCCCGAAACCGGCGCGCCCTGGCCGCCGATCCCCGACATGCTGATGGCGGCGTGGCGCGCCCTTGCAGATTACCCGCATCCGCCGGAGGCCTGTCTGGTCAATTATTACGACCCTTCGGCCAAGATGGGCCTGCATCAGGACCGTGACGAATCCGATTTCGACGCGCCGGTCCTCTCGGTCTCGCTCGGAGACTCCGCGCGCTTCCGCGTCGGCGCCGCCGCGCGCGGCGGCAAGACGGCATCGATCGAGCTGAAATCAGGCGACGTGTTTTTGCTCGGCGGCGCGTCGCGCCTCGCCTTTCACGGCGTCGACAAGATTTATCCGAACACATCGACGCTGCTGAAGGAGCCCGGCCGCATCAATCTGACGATGCGGCGCGTAACGAAGCCGGGCGCCCCTCACGCGCCGTAGCGCGCAAGCGTCAGCCCTTCGAGGTCGATCTCGGGCGCGTCGCCGGCGATGATGTCGGCGAGAACCTTCGCCGAGCCGAGCGACATCGCCCAGCCGGACGATCCATGGCCGAGATTGAGAAACAGCCCCGCGACGGGAGTTGGCCCGAGGATCGGCGGCCCGTCCGGCGTCATCGGGCGTCGGCCGACCCAGAAGGAGGGCCGCATCGGAATCGCGACCCCGCGCGGAAACCAGTCCCGCGCGATCTTCAGCAGCGTGTCGCAGGGCGTCCGCCGCAGCGTGGCGGCGTCATCGTCGGACAGTTCCGCCGTGCCGGCGATGCGCACGCGGTCGCCGAAGCGTGTGATCGCGGTCTTGTAGGCCTCGTCCATCATGGCGGCCTTCGGCGCGAAGGCTTCCTGATCGACGCGCAGCGTCGTCGAATAGCCTTTGACCGGATAGAGCGGCAGATCGATCCCGAGCGGCCGCGCCAGCGCGACGCTGTCGACGCCTGCGGCGAGCAGAACGGCGTCAGCGTCGAGCGTTTCCTTCAGGCCGCTGCGCTCGCGCACGGCGACGCCCGCGGCGCGGCCGTTCCTGACCTGGATCGACTCGATCGCGGCGTCGAAGCGGAACATCACGCCCTCGTCGCGCAGATGCGCGGTCATCCGCTCCGCGAACAGCGCGCAGTCGCCCGCCTCGTCGTCGGGCAGGAACAGGCCCGAATGCAGCGGCGCGTCGCGCGCGATGAGGCCGGGTTCGATCGCGAGGCACATGTCGGGGGGCAGGAGCTGATGCGCGATTCCCGCCTCGCGCAGGATCGCGATCGCGGGCGCCGCGAGCGCCTGGTCGGCGGCGGTGCGGAACAATTGCAGGTAGCCCTGGCTCGCGTCGTAATCGACGCCGAGCGCCGCCCGCGCCTGATGCAGCCGCTCCCGCGCATAGAAGGCGACCCTCTGCGAGCGCGGCTTGTTCACGCGATAGCTGGCGGCGTTGCAGTTTTTCAGCCAGCGGATGATCCAGCGCCACTGGGCGAACGAGGCGCGCGGGCGGAAAATGATCGGCGCGGCGGGCTGGCCGAGATATTTCAGCGCCTTTCCCGGCATGCCCGGCGCGGCCCAGGGCGTGACGTAGCCGGGCGCGATCACGCCGGCGTTGCCCGCGCTGGTCTCGCGCGCCGGCCCGTCGCGCCGGTCGATCACGATGACGTCGAAGCCCTTGCGCGACAGTTCGTATGCCGCCGTGACGCCGATGATGCCGGCGCCGCAGATGATGACGCGCATTCAATCCGAACCCGAAACCCGCCGCCGACCATTGGCCCGGCCGCCGTCGGCGCGCAACCGCGGCGGGGCGGGGAGCAGGGTTGCGGCTGTTGAGAAACCCGCGCCGGCGGCCGCGCCCCCTTGAAGCGCGCCTTGGCTGCGTGCTTGCATCCCAGGCTGGAGGAGAAGTCGCATGGCGAACGAAAGCGCGGGCGCGCGGCGATCGGGCTTCGGCCGGTTCCTTGACGCGCTGTATCTCGCGGCCGGCTGGCTGGCTGGCGGATTTCTGATCGCGATCTTCCTGCTCATGATGGGACTGTCCGTCGGCCGGCAGATCGGCGTCAACATTCCCGCCGGCGACGAGTTCACGGCCTGGTGCATGGCCGCGATGGCGTTCCTCGGCCTCGCGCACACCTTCAAGTCGGGCGACATGATCCGCGTCGGCCTGCTGACGGAGCGGCTCACGGGGCGGACCAAGCATGTGGTGGAGATTTTCGCGCTCGTCGTCGGCTTCGGGTTCACCGCCTATTTCGCGTGGCACGCCGTCGAGTTCACTTACTATTCGTGGCTGACCAACGACATGGCGCAGGGCGTGGTGCCGGTTCCTCTGTGGATTCCGCAGCTTGCCTATTGTTTCGGCCTGACGCTGCTCGCCGTCGCCATCCTCGACGAGCTGGCGCATGTGCTCGGCGGCAACCCGCCCCGATACGAGAAGGAGCCGCCCAGATCCGCCGAGGAAGTGGTCGAGCGCGCCATCCAGAGCGCGGTGTGACCATGTCCGGCCTTCAGCTTTTTGAAATCACCGTTCTGCTGTTCGGCGTCCTGACCGTGCTGCTCGCGGGCGGCGTGTGGATCGCCATCAGCCTGATGGCCGTCGGCTGGCTCGGCATGCTGTTCGCGGGCGGCATCCCGGCCGGCTCCGTGCTGGCGACCACCGTCTGGGGCGGCAGCGCGTCGTGGGAGATGGCGGCGCTGCCGCTCTTCATCTGGATGGGTGAAATCCTCTTCCGCACGAAGCTGTCCGAGGAGATGTTTCGCGGCCTTGCGCCGTGGCTCGGCCGGGTTCCCGGCCGCCTGATGCATGTCAACGTGCTCGCCTCCGGGCTGTTCGGATCGGTGTCCGGCTCGTCGGCGGCCACCTGCGCCACCGTCGCGAAGATCGCTTTGCCGGAGCTTAAGAAGCGCGGCTACAACGAGATGCTCAGTCTCGGTTCGCTCGCCGGCGCCGGCACGCTCGGCATCCTCATTCCGCCGTCGATCACGATGGTGATCTATGCGGTGGCGGCCAACGTCTCGATCATCCAGCTTTTTCTTGCCGGCTTCCTGCCGGGCTTTCTCGTGATGGCGCTGTATTCCGGCTACATCGCCGGCTGGTCGATCATCAACAAGGACAAGATGCCGCCGCCGGAGCGGGCGATGTCGTTCCGGGAGAAGCTGCGCGAGTCGGCCAATCTCATTCCGCTGACGCTGCTGATCGCGCTGGTTTTCCTCGCTCTGCTTCTCGGCTGGGCCACCGCGACGGAATGCGCCGCCTGGGGCGTGCTCGGCTCGCTCGCGCTCGCCTGGTGGAGCGGAACGCTTACCGCGAAATCCTTCTGGGACAGCGTGATGGGCACGACGCGGGTGACCTGCATGATCATGCTGATCCTCGCCGGCGCCTCCTTCATGAAGCAGTCGATGGGCTACACCGGCATTCCGCTGGCGCTCGCAAGCTGGGTCGACGGTCTGCAGCTCGGCCCTTATGCGCTGATCGCCGCGCTCACGGTGATGTATATCCTGCTCGGAACGGCGCTCGACGGCATCTCGATGATCGTCCTCACCACCGCCGTCGTGCTGCCGATGGTGCAGAAGGCCGGCTTCGATCTCGTCTGGTTCGGCATTTTCGTCGTGCTGATCGTCGAGATGGCGGAGGTGTCGCCGCCGGTCGGCTTCAATCTCTTCGTGCTCCAGACGATGAGCGGGCATGATTCGAACACCGTCGCGCTGGCGGCGCTGCCGTTCTTTTTCCTTCTTGTCGTCGCCGTCGCGCTGATCACGGTTTTTCCGTCGATCGTGATGTGGCTGCCGCAATATCTCTTTCCCGGCTGACGGGAAGCCATATGATCAGGCCATGTTCGTGAGGAGGAGCTTTCATGTTCATTGAGCGCAGAGCGGCTCTGACGTTCGCCGCCGCGGCGGCGATGGCCGCTGGACTGTCCGGCGCGGCCGTCGCCCAGACCGCCTGGAACCTGCCGGCCGGCTATCCGGCGGACAATCCGCACACCGAAAATCTTGTCGCCTTCGCCAAGGATGTCGAATCGGCGACCGGCGGCAAGCTCAGGATCACGGTTCACGCCAACGCGTCGCTGTTCAAGGCGCCCGAGATCAAGCGCGCTGTCGCGACCGGGCAGGCGCAGATGGGCGAGATTCTGCTGTCGATCCACGAGAACGAGGACCCGCTTTTCGGTCTCGACGTCGTTCCGTTCGTCGCGACCAGCTTTTCGCAGGCGATGAAGCTCTATCAGGCCTCGAAGCCGGCCATCGAGAAGAAGCTCGACGCGCAGGGGCTCCGGCTGCTCTTCGCCGTGCCCTGGGCGCCGCAGGGGGTGTACGCCAAGAAGGACATCAACAGCCTCGACGACATGAAGGGGCTGAAATGGCGCTCCTACAATGTCGGCACGGCCCGCATCGGCGAGCTGGTCGGGGCGCAGTCGGTGACCATCCAGGCGGCCGAACTGCCGCAGGCGCTGGCGACGGGGGTCGTCAACTCCTTCATGTCGTCCGGCGGCACCGGCTATGACAGCAAGGTGTGGGAGTCGCTCGACCATTTCTATGACGTCCAGGCCTGGATTCCGAAGAACTTCACCTTCGTGAACAAGGCGGCCTTCAACGCGCTGCCGAAGGACCAGCAGGACGCCATCCTGAAGGCTGCGGCGACGGCCGAAGCCCGCGGCTGGAAGGCGTGGGAAGAGAAGTCGAACTGGTATCTCGACCAGCTCAAGGCCAAGGGCATGAAGGTGCAGCCGCCGAGCGCCGAGCTCGCGGCGGGCTTCCGCAAGGTCGGCGAAACGCTGACCGGCGACTGGCTGAAGCGCGCCGGACCGGACGGTCAGGCGATCGTCGACGCCTACAGGAAGGCGGGCTCGTGAGGCTGGCCTGACCGCCCGCGCCTTACATCCGGCCTGTTCATATGAAAACGCCGCCCCTTGGGGCGGCGTTCTCCATTTTTCGCGCCCGCGCCGCTGCCTGATCCTTGACCGCCCGCTGCTTTCCGCACAAAGAAAGCGAACGCTCATCCGTTTTGTGTGCTCATGCCGCGTATCACGCCCCGTCGCCAGTCAGAACGTCGCGACCGCATCCTCGACGCCGCCGAACGCTGCTTCGCCCGCAGCGGCTTCCAGGGCGCGACCATGGCGCAGATCTGCGCCGACGCCGGCGTGTCGGCGGGCGGCGCCTATCTCTACTTCCGGTCCAAGGAGGAGCTGGTGGTCGGGATCGCGGAGCGCGACCGCGAGCGCATCGCGCAGGATTTCGCCCATCTCGACGAGGCCCCGGATTTTCTGGGCGCGCTCGAAAGTCTCGCCCATCAATATTGCTTCAACGAGGAGCCGCACCGGCGCGCCCTCATGCTGGAGATCGCCGCCGAGGCGTGCCGCAATCCCGTCGTGCATGAGGAATGGCGTCGCGTCGATCGCCTCGTTCATGGCGCCTTCGCCAAGGCGCTTTCGGCGCGCATCGCCGACGGCCGGCTGCGCCCCCGCCACGAGCCGGACACGCTGGCGACGCTGATGATGATCATCGGCGACGGCATGTTCCAGCGGACGGCGCTCGATCGCGAGTTCGATCAGCAGCGCGTGATGCCGGCGATGATCGCGCTGATGCGGCGGCTCATCGGCGACCCTGACGGCGACCCTGACGCCGACGCCGCGCCGGCCGGGCAGGAGCGCCTGGCTGCCGCCGACGCGTCCGCCGCCGGCCCGAAGCCGCAGCCTGCCTCCCTCGAAAAGGCCTGACCGCCATGAGCCTGCGCGGAGTCCTCTTTCCCGCAACGATCGCCGCCGCGCTCGTCGCCGCCGTTCCGGCGGCGCTGGCGCAGACCGCGCAGCCGAAACCGGCGCCCGCCGCGCCGGCGGTCACCGTCGTGCGCGCCGCGCCCGCCGAACTCGCCGAGACCGTCTTCGTGACCGGCACGGTGACGCCGCGCGACGACGTTCTCGTCGGTCCCGAGATCGACGGCTATCGCATCGTCGAACTGCTCGCCGACGAGGGCGATCGGGTGCGCGCCGGCCAGACGCTCGCCCGCCTCTCGCGCGAGACGCTCGACATCATGCTGCTGCAGAACGCGGCGTCCCTCGCGCGCATCGACGCGTCGATCGACCAGGCCAAGGCGCAGATCGCCCAGAGCGAGGCGGACCTGTCCTTCGCCACCGCGACTCTGGGCCGCTCCAGGCAGCTTGACCGCAGCGGCTTCGCCTCGAAGGAGGTCCTGGATCAGAAGGTCGCGACCGAGAACGCCGCGCGGGCGCGTCTCGCCGCCTCGAAGGAGGGGCTCGCGCTCGCCATGGCCGATCGCCGGCAGATGGAGGCGCAACGCAAGGACACCGAATTGAAGATCGCGCGGACGGAGATCAGGTCGCCCGTGGACGGCGTCGTCAGCCGGCGCACGGCCAAGGTCGGCATGATCGCGGCCGGCGCGCAGGAGGCGCTGTTCCGCATCATCAGGGACGGCGTCGTCGAGGTCGAGGCGGACGTCTCGGAAACGATTCTGGCGCGGCTGAAAGCGGGCCAGCAGGCGCGGATCGCGCCCGCCGGCGCCGACGCGACGATCGCCGGCTCCGTGCGCCTCGTGTCGCCGGAGATCAACCGCGCGACCCGGCTCGGGCGCGTGCGCATCGCGATGGACGCCGCGACGATGCCGGCCGTCGGCTCCTTCGCGCGCGCGACCATCGAGATCGCGCGCAAGACGCAGGTCGCCGTGCCGCAGTCGGCCGTGTTCGTCAGCGGCGAGCGCAGCGAGGTTCAGGTCGTCGCCAATGGCGTCGTCGAAACCCGCGCAGTCCGGCTTGGCATCAAGGCGGATGGCAGGATCCAGATCGAAAGCGGACTGCGCGAGGGCGAGGAAGTGATCGCCATCGCGGGCACCTTCGTGCGCAACGGCGACCATGTGACGCCGGTGTCGCGCACCGCCGCCGCGAACTGACGGAACGGGACTCCCATGTCCGGCGACTCGTCGATCAATTTCTCCGCCTATTCGATCCGCCGCCCGATTCCGGCGGTGGTGGCCTTCGTCGTGCTCGTCATCATGGGGCTCTTCGCGTTCCGCTCGATCCCGGTGACGAAGTTCCCGAACATCGACGTGCCGGTGATTCTGGTGACGGTGACGCAGCAGGGCGCCGCGCCGGCGGAGCTTGAAACGCAGGTCGCGCGCCGGATCGAGGACGCGGTCTCCAGCATCGCCGGCGTCAAGCATGTCATGACGACGCTGACGGACGGCAACGTCGCGATGCTGGTCGAGTTTCAGCTCGAGACCGATGTCGCGCGCGCGCTCAACGATGTGAAGGACGGCATCGCCAAGGTGCGCGCCGATCTCCCGCGCACGGTCGATGAGCCGATCGTGCAGCGCCTCGACGTCGAGGGGCAGGCGATCCTGTCCTACGCCATCGCCTCGCCGGGGAAGACGATCGAGCAGCTCTCCTGGTTCGTCGACGACGTCATGAAGCGGGAGCTGCAGGGCCTTCGCTCGATCGGGCAGGTGGAGCGCTATGGCGGCGTCAGCCGCGAGATCCAGATTTCGCTCAATCCCGATCGTCTCATGGCGCTCGGCGTCACCGCCGCCGAGGTGAACCGGCAGGTGCGCGCGACGAGCGTCGATCTCGCCGGCGGGCGCGGCGAGGTCGGCGGCAAGGAGCAGGCGATCCGCACGCTCGCCGCCGCGCGGACGGTGGATGATCTGGCGAACACCCGCATCATTCTTCCCGGCGGCCGCGAGGTCCTCCTGTCCGACCTCGGAACGGTGCGGGACGGCTATGAGGAGCAGCGCTCCTTCGCCCGTCTCGACGGCGCCGACTCCATCGTGACGATCAACATCTTCCGCGCCAAGGGCGCGAGCGAGCTGGTGGTGAAGGAGAATGTCGAGAAGAAGGTCGCGGAGCTTCGCGAGCGCTATCCCGACATCAGCTTCACGCTGATCGACGACGCCGTCGCCTTCACCAACGGCAACTTCAAGGCGACGATGCAGACGCTGATCGAGGGCGCGCTTCTCGCCGTCATCGTGGTGTTCATCTTCCTGCGCGACTGGCGCGCCACGCTCGTCGCGGCGGTCGCGCTGCCGCTGTCGATCATCCCGACCTTCTGGGCGATGGAGGCGATCGGATTTTCGCTCAATCTCGTCAGCCTGCTGGCGCTGACGCTGGTGACCGGCATTCTCGTCGATGACGCGATCGTCGAGATCGAGAACATCGTGCGCCATATGCGCATGGGCAAATCGCCCTATCGCGCGGCGATGGAGGCGGCCGACGAGATCGGGCTCGCTGTGATCGCGATCACCATGACGATCGTCGCCGTGTTCGCGCCCGTGTCCTTCATGCCGGGGATAGCCGGTCAGTATTTCAAGCAGTTCGGCATGACCGTCGTCGTCGCCGTGCTGTTCTCGCTGCTGGTCGCGCGCCTGATCACGCCGATGATGGCCGCCTATCTCATGCGCAATCCCGGGCATGAAACCCATCGCGACGGACGGGTCATGCGCGCCTATCTGGGATTCTTGCGAATCACGCTGGCGCGCAGGCGGTTCCGCGTTCCTGTCTGGCCGCTCAACAAAGTGTCCGTCCCGTTCAACGCGGCCTATGTCACGCTGCTGACCGGCGTCGCGATCTTCTCGGCGACGATCTGGTCGACGCAGTTCCTGCCGACGGGCTTCGTTCCGCCCGAGGATAACGGCCGCGTCGTACTGTCGTTCGAGATGCCTCCCGGCGTGACCATGGACGACATGGTCGCGAAGACCGATGAAGCCGTGCGCGTGATTCAGAAAACGCCTGAGGTCAAGCAGGTTTATGTGATCGGCGGCGCCAATCCCACCGGCGCGCGCGACGTGCGCAAGGCGACGCTGGTGATCCAGATCGGCGGCAAGGATTCCCGTCATCGCCTGCAGGCTGTCATTGAGCGGGAACTCACCGACAGGCTCGCCTCGGTCCCCGACATGCGCGCCTACAAGGTGAACGAACGCGGCGAGCGCGAGTTGTCGATCGCCCTGCTCGGCAACGATCCGGTCGCGCTTTCGCAAGCGGTGGCGAAGATCGAGGCCGCGATGCGCCGCGCGCCGTCCTTCTCCAATGTCACCGCGAACGCCGGGCTCGACCGGCCGGAGATTCGCATCACGCCGCGCTTCGACGAAGCGGCGCGCTTCGGCGTGTCGACCGATCTGATCTCGGAGGCCGTGCGCGTCGCGACCATCGGCGACGTCGGCCCGAATCTGGCGAAGTTCAACGCCGGCGATCGCCTGGTGCCGATCCGCGTGCAGTTCGACCGCGCCGCGCGCGGCGACCTGCGCTTTATCGAAACGATGATGATCGCCGGCGGGGCCGGCGCCGCGGCGCCGCTGTCGGCGCTGGCGGATATCGGATTCGGTCAAGGCCCGGCGTCGATCGAGCGTTATGACCGTGTGCGCCGCGTCGTCATCGGCGGCGATCTCGGCAGTCAGATCGCGCTGGGCGACGCCGTCAATCTCGCGCTCAACCTGCCCGAGGTGAAGCAATTGCCGGCCGGCGTGCGCGTGCAGCAGTCCGGCGACGCGGAGATCATGGGCGAGGTGTTCGACGGCTTCGCGCAGGCCATGGTGCTCGGTCTCATGATGGTGCTCGGCGTTCTGATCCTGCTGTTCGGCAGCGTGTTCCAGCCGATCACCATCCTGCTGTCGCTGCCGCTCTCGATCGGCGGCGTGGTCGCCGCGCTGCTCATCACGCAGAACGCGGTGTCCATGCCTGTCGTGATCGGAATCCTGATGCTGATGGGCATCGTCACCAAGAACGCGATCATGCTGGTGGATTTCGCCGTCGAGTCGGAGGCGCGCGGAGTTTCGCAGCGCGAGGCGATTCTCGACGCCGGCCGCAAGCGCGCCCGCCCGATCGTCATGACGACGATCGCCATGGCCGCGGGCATGCTGCCGACGGCGCTGGGCCATGGCGACGGCGGCGAGTTCCGCTCGCCGATGGCGGTCGCGGTCATCGGCGGCCTCATCGTCTCGACGGTGCTGTCGCTTGTTTTCGTGCCGTCCTTCTATTGCGTGATGGACGACCTGTCGCGCTTCGTCGCGCGCTTCGGCCGCAAGCTGGTCAATCCCAACGAGGATATGATTGCGGCCCGCGCCGGGGCTGAAACGGAGACGCCGCCGGTCGGCGCCAATGATCGCGGCGGGCCGCTCGCTCACGCCGCCGAGTGAGCGCCGCGGCGACGCGTTACGCCATCGCGTCGATTTCCTCGGGCTGCAGATGGCCCGGCACGATGACGATCGGAATCGGAAAGGTTGCAGCGGCCTTGCCGGCGAGCGACGACACCAGCGGTCCCGGCCCGTCCTTGCCGGTGCCGGCGGCGAGAACGATGAAGGCGATGTCCTCGTCTTCATCGATGAGCTTCAGGATCTCGTCGGCTTTAGCGCCGACGCGAACCATCGTCTGCGGCTCGACGCCGGCAAGCGCGCGCATTCGCTCCGCCGCCTGATCGAGCAGCGTCTGCGCTTCTTCGGTCGCCTCCGCCTCCATGAGCGAACCGACGCCGAGAATCGGCGGCGCCTCGGGCATTGGCACGACGGAGAGGAGAGCGACGCCGGCCGTCACGCGCGAGGCGCGCCGCCCCGCATAGCGCAGAGCGACGGCGCTTTCCGGCGTGCCGTCCACGATCGCCAGATATTTCGGGCGATGGCCGGATTCGTAGGATCGTCGGCGTTTGCTCATGCCAGGCTCCGCGGAAGCGATTCTAGAGCATTTTCGAGCGAAGTGGATACCGGGTCGCGTGAAGAAAATGCGATGAAACAAACAACGAGAGCATGATGCGGGAAAGTGGAATCCGGTTGTCCCGGACCGTCATGCGGCGGGAACACGCTTGAACGCGCTGCGCTTTCCGCGAACGGCGGCATGCGCGGGACCGTCAAAGGCGCCGCCGGTCAGCGTTTTTGCACGAAGCCCACGATGTCCTTGACGTCACGCACCGTGGCGGACGCGATCGCGCGCGCGCGATCGGCGCCGTCGCAGAGAATGCGATCGATCTCGGCAGGGTCGGCGAGCAGTCGGCGCATCTCGGCGGTGATCGGCGACAGCTTGGCGATCGACAGGTCGACCAGCGCCGACTTGAACGTCGAGAATTGCGCGCCGCCGAATTCGTCGAGAACCTGCTGCTTCGTCGCGCCTTTCAGCGCCGCGAATATGCCGACGAGATTGTCGGCCTCCGGCCGCGCGTCGAGCCCCTTCTCCTCCGACGGCAGCGCCTCCGGATCGGTCTTCGCCCTGCGGATTTTCTGCGCGATGGCGTCCGCGTCGTCGGTCAGGTTGATGCGCGAATAATCCGAGGGGTCGGACTTCGACATTTTCTTGCCGCCGTCGCGCAGGCTCATCACGCGCGCCGCGGGGCCGCCGATGACGGGCTCGGTCAGCGGGAAAAACTGCTCGCCGAAACCACGCGCCGCGATGGCGGCGGAATAGTCGTTGTTGAACTTCTGCGCGATGTCGCGCGTCAACTCGAGATGCTGCTTCTGGTCCTCGCCGACCGGCACATGCGTCGCCTTGTAGACGAGGATGTCGGCCGCCATCAGGACGGGATAGTCATAGAGCCCGATCGACGCGTTTTCGCGGTCCTTGCCGGCCTTTTCCTTGAACTGGGTCATGCGGTTCAGCCAGCCCAGCCGCGCCACGCAGTTGAACACCCAGGTCAGCTCCGCATGTTCGGCGACCTGGCTCTGGTTGAACAGGATGGAGCGCTTCGGATCGACGCCGGCGGCGAGATAGGCGGCGGTCACCTCGCGGATAGAGCGGGTGAGATCAGCCGGATCGTGCTGGATGGTGATCGCGTGCATGTCGACCACGCAGTAGATGCACTCGTGCGTCGCCTGCATTTCCACCCAGCGCGTCAGCGCGCCGAGATAGTTGCCGAGATGGAGGGTGTGGGTGGGCTGCATGCCCGAGAACACGCGCGACTGAAAGCCGGCGGCGCCGTTTGTCATGAGTTTGGACCCCTGCATTATAGGTCGCCGCGGCTCGCCGGTTTGGACGCCGGCCCGTGACGACGGTGAAACGGCGCGGCTTATGGCAGGGGCGCCCGCGCTTTGCAAGGCGCTTTGCGAGCGCGTCGCGCGGAGGTGAATCAGTTGTCGTTCGCGACCGTGCTGTGCTCATCCGGCCGCGATTGCAGCAGGCGCGCCTGGGCGAGAATGAGGTCTTCCACATCGGCGGTGCGGAACGGCTTTCGGATGAACGGCGCCTGCCGCAGTTCGTCGGGCACGTCGTCCAGGCGCGAGCCGGAGACGAACGCGAACGGCGTGCCGTTGTTGATAAGATGGAGCGCGAACTCGAAGGTTTTTCCGTCGATCACGTCGATGTCGAGCAGCGCGAAATCCACGGGCTCGGCGAGCGCCGCATGCGCTTTCTTGATCGAAGGCGCCCACGCGACCTCGCTTGGAGCCGCCGCCGATACGACGCTCTCGAGATCAAGAGCCACCAGCGGCTCGTCTTCCAGAATAAGCACCCGCATCGGTTTCATGACGCATTCCCACTTCTCTTGTTTTATCCCTTGAGGTGGAGAACGGCGCGACGCCCAATAAGTTCGCTTTTGAGTCGTTTAGAGCGAACAAATGGTTATTGAAGCGGAGGACGGCGATAGGCGGCGATGCGATGTGTAATTGAGAAAGGTGATTTGGCCGTCATTTCAACGCTGGAGAGAAACAGCGCAATGAGCGCGTGGATCGCGGATTTTAGCGGCGCAAAATGTACAATGCGGCGCGCCAGACCATGTTTCAAGGAATCGTGGTTTCAAGAAATCGTGGCCGCTGATCCGGCCACGCATCTGCGAATAATTCCGTCGCAATCAATTCCGCCGGACGCAAGTAATTCCGCCGGATTGAATCGCGAACCCTTACGCCGCGACCGAAATTCGCCGCGCGATGCGCGTCGAACTGGGACGATAGCGAATTTCCCTTCAACCGCGCTCCTGCGGTCGACGCGAGCCGCCGCCGGCGCAAAATGATCGGCGCCTGAACTCCGTGCGCGTGAACCATGACGGAATCGTTCCGCGCGGCCTCGCCGGAGTCGTTGCGTCCGAGTCGCGCGAGCAATCCCCGTTTCTTATGCATCGGGCTGACGCCATGCAGAACGATCGCATCGTCCGTGCGCGGCTCGTCGGCGATCTTCGCGGCGCCTCGCGGCAGCGTCCGGCTCAGGGCGGCGGACGCGCTCCGGACGCCTGAAGCGTCGCTTGCTCTCAAACCCGACCTAACGTCTTCGGCGCGTCCGGGTTGCACAGGTTGACGCAAGCGCAGCTCGGGGGTGTATGTTTTGCTACATTTTTTGACCTCGGAAATCAAAATAATAAAAAAAATTAGATAATTCAAATATTTGATGGAATAGCAGGCTCGGCCCATAACTTGAGAATGATAACAAAAACAATCAAAAATAAAAAAGACGATCATTTCTGTTGCGTCGACGCGAGAGGCATGGCCAATGGCGGCCGTGCTCGACCTGCTGCGCAATTCGTCCGAACCCTTGTCCGCCGCGCATGCGCGCATCGCGTCTTTCGTGCTCGACCGGCCGGAGGAAGCGGTGCGGCTGTCGATCGCGGATCTCGCGCGGGAGACCCGCGTCAGCGAGCCGACGGTGATCCGCTTCTGCCGGCGCTTCGGCTGCGACGGCTACAAGAGCTTTCGTCTCACCGTGATGCGCGGCCTGGCCGAGCAGGGCCGCCCGCCGGCCGAGGACGCGATACAGGCGAGCGACACGGTCGAGGAGGGAGCGGCGAAATCCTTCGCCGCCACCATTCGCAGCCTGGAACATGTGCGTCGCGCGCTGCCTTTCGAATCCATTCGTCACGCCGCCGTGGCGATCCTCAAGTCGCGCTGGGTGCATATCTACGGCTTCGGCGCGTCGGCCACCGTCGCGGCCGACGCCCAGCACAAGCTGTTCCGCCTCGCCGCCATGACCGTCGCCTACAGCGACGCCCATATGCAGGCGATGGCCGCGGCGACGCTGGGGCCGGAGGACGTGCTCATCGCGATCTCCTCCTCCGGAGAAACGCGCGAGCTGATCGACACCGTCCAACTCGCGCAGGAGAATGGCGTCACCATCGTCGCGCTGACGCGAACCGGCTCTCCGCTCGCCAGCCTGTCCTCCATTCTGCTGCCGGTCGACCTCAAGGAAAACCGCGAGATCTACACGCCGATGACCGTCCGCATGGCGCAGCTCGCCGTGATCGACGCGCTGGTCGTGGGCGTGACGCTCCTGTCGCCGCCGACGGTCGTCCTCGAACGCTTCGCGCGCATGGACGTGGCGATCAAACGGCGGCGGATCGCCAGGATTGAACCGCAGGAAGGCATTCCGGAATGAATGACGCAGCAAACGCCGCGCGCGGCGCGGCGACGAGCTATGGCTGGATCAAGGAGAAGATCGCGAAGGTGCCGCGCGTGCCGATCGCGCTGATTCCGACGCCGCTGCACGAGGCGCCGAATCTCAGCCGCGCGCTCGGCGGCCCGCGCATCTTCATCAAGCGGGATGATCTCACCGGCGTCGCGCTTGGCGGCAACAAGCTGCGCAATCTCGAATTTCGCCTTGCGCGCACCATGTCGGAGAATCCCGACACGGTCATCGTCGGGCTCGATCTTCAATCGAACTCGGCGCGCCAGACCGTCGGCGCCTGCAATAAGCTCGGCCTGAAGACGATTCTCGTTCTCGAGGGCCGCCCGCCGGCCGCGCCGCAGGGCAATCTTCTGATCGACTATCTCCTTGGGGCGGAGGTTCATTTCGCGCCGAACGCCGCCGAGCAGCGCAGGATGCTCGATGAGATCGCCGCCAGATGCCGCGCCGAGGGCGGCCGCCCGCACATCCTCAATGACAATCCGATGTTCGATGTCGCCTCCGCCATCGCCTATATCGAGACGACGCTTGAGATCCTTGAGCAGATGGAGGCCGCCGGCGCGCGCCCCACCGACATCTACATGTCGTCAAGCGGCAAGGGGCAGGCGGGCGTCGTGCTGGCGCAGCGGCTCACCAATGCGGGCTTCCGCATGCGCGGCGTGACCGCGACGTCCGAATTCCATGTTCCCTCGCGCACCGCCGCGATCGCCAACGAAACCGCGCGCACGCTCGGTCTCGACATCGTCATCGACGAGAAGGAGATCGACAATGACGGCGGTTATGTCGGCGAGCGTTATGGCGTGCCGAGCGAGGCGGCTGTCGAGGCGGTGCGGATGTTCGGCCGTCTCGAGGGCGTCGTTCTCGATCCGATCTATACGGGCAAGGCGGCGGCGGGCATGATCGGCCATATCCGCGCCGGCCGCTACGCCAAGGACGATGTTCTCGTCTTCGTTCACACGGGCGGCGCGCCCGCCGTCTTCACCTGGAGCAGCCTGTGGCTCGACGCTTCTGCGGCGGGCCGCGGCGCGGCATGAATCTCAACACAGGAGGGGTGTCATGAATCGTCGCGAAGTTTTCACAACGATTGGAACGGTCGCCGCCGCGGGCGTCGCATTGCATCCCGACATTCGCGCGCTCGCGCAGGCCGGAAAAGAGACGCTGACCTTCGGCCAGAGCACGGCCGTGCTCACGCTCGATCCGGCGCAGGGCAGCTTCACCGGCTATCCGGCCGGATACGAGGCCGCGCTCTGCATCTACGATCGCCTGCTTGATTTCGATGCGAACATGAAAATCGTTCCGCAGCTCGCGGAAAGCGCCGCGATGGCGCCCGACCTCATGTCGGCCACCGTGAAGCTGCGCGGGAACGCGAAATTCCATGACGGGACGCCCGTCAATGCGGCCGCTGTGAAGATCAATCTCGAGCGCCTTATGGACAAGGCGCGCAACCCGACGAATCGTCCGCTCTGGGACCCCCTCGCGAGCGTCGAGACGCCCGATGAGCGCACCGTCGTCATCAAGCTGAAGGCGCCGTTCTCGCAGCTCCCGAACTCGCTCGCGCACGGCTCCGGCTCGATCGTGTCGCCGGCGGCGTTGCAGGCGGGCGAAGGAAATATCGCGAAGAATCCGGTTGGCGCCGGGCCCTACAAGGTGGCGAGCTTCTCGCCGGGTCAGGAGCTGGTGCTGGAGGCGTTCGACGGTTACTGGAACGGCGCGCCGGCCTCGAAGCGGCTCGTCTTCAAGACGATCTCCGAGGCGGCGACGCGCATCTCGGCGCTGCGCACCGGCGCTGTCGATGTGATCGACAACGTTCCCGTCGCGCTCGTCAGCCAGTTGAAGCAGGATCCGGCGATCGAGATTCTCTCCTCGCCCGGTCTGCGGCCGATCGGCTTCGCGCTCAACCTGACGCGCGCGCCATTGAAAGATGCGAAAGTCCGGCAGGCGCTCAATCTCGCCGTGCCGGTGAAGACCATCGCCGAGCGCGTGTTCTTCAATTTCGCCAAGGCCCCGGATTCGCCGCTCGCCTTCAACACGGTCGGCTACAAGTCGGTCTCGCCGCTGACCTACGATCCCGCCAAGGCGCGGGCGCTTCTCGCGGAGGCGGGCTACGATGCGCAGAAGCCGCTGACGCTGAAGCTGTTCACGCCGCAGGGGCTTTTCCCGGGCGACGTGTCGGTGGCGGAGATCGTCGCCAACGCGCTGCAGCAGGCGGGCGTCAAGGTGGAGATCACGAAGATCGAGGCGGCGTCCTATTGGGACGCGGTGCGGCAGGACGCCGCGAACGTCAAATGGGATCTCGCGATGTTCGGCTTCAACCCGTCGAACGCGTCGGGCCTTTATCATCTCGCCTCGCTGTTCAAGTCGAACGCCGACGATGCGGGCAAGCCTGACGTCTGGAACATGGCGCGCTACCGCAATCCGGAGGTCGACGCGCTGCTGAAGGAGGCGGACTCGACGGCGGATCAGGCCGCGCAGAACGCCGCGCTCGGCAAGGCGCAGGAGCTGATCTGGCGCGACAATCCCTACATCTGGCTGCAGATCAACGAGAACGTCTCGGCGGTCCGCAAGGGCGTCGCGGGCGTCGAGGTCTGGCCGATCGTGTTCACGGTCGTCCGCCGGGCGCGCGCGTGAGACTTCGCCGGCGGCGTTGAGCCGCCGGCTTTGACCATGCTTCGCTTTCTCGCAATCAGACTGGCGCTCATCCCTCCCGTCGCGCTTGGCGTGATCACGATTCTCTTCGTGATCTTCAAATCGGTGCCTGGCGATCAGGCGGCGATCATCGCCGGCGCCACCGCGACGCAGGCGGAGATCGAGCAGATCCGCACCCAGCTCGGGCTCGACAAGCCGCTGGTCGAACAATATGCGCGCCATCTCGCCGGCCTCGCGACCGGCGATCTCGGCTATTCCTCGACCTTCCGCGCCAATCCGCTGCCGCGGATTCTCGAGCGTGTTCCGGCGACGCTGCTTCTGATGGCGAGTTCGATCCTGGTCATGGTGCTGATCGGGCTGCCCGCCGGCGTCGCCGCCGCGGCGTGGCAGAACCGCTGGCCCGATCTGGCGATATCGAGCGCCGTGGTGGCGCTCCTCGCCGCGCCGAATTTCTGGCTCGGCATGATGCTGATCGCGCTGTTGTCGGTGCATCTGGGTTGGCTTCCGAGTTTCGGCTTCACTGGCGCGTTGTCGCTGATCATGCCGACGATGGCGCTTTCGGCGCGGCTCATCGCGCTCGTCGCGCGCATGACGCGGGGCGTCGTGATCGAGGAGATGCGCAAGGACTATGTCCGCACGGCGCTCGCCAAGGGGCTTGACCGGCGCGCGGCGCTGTCGCGCCATGTGCTGCGCAACGCGATGATCCCGATCGTGACGGTGATCGGATTGCAGGCCGGCTTTCTGCTGGGCGGCTCCGTCGTGGTGGAGCGGCTGTTCGCATGGCCGGGCGTCGGCGATCTGTTGCTCACCGGCGTCAGCGTGCGCGACTACAATCTCGTCCAGGGCGTGACGCTGCTGTTCGTCGTCGGCTTTCTTCTGATCAATCTCGCCGTCGAAATCCTCTACGTCGTCATCAATCCGCGGCTGTGTCATGGCTGAGGCGACGGCCGGCGTCGCCGCGCCGCGCCGCAGGCGGCGGCGCAGCCTGTTCTTCGCGATCGGCGCGTCGCTGCTCGCATTGTTTGTTTTCCTGGCCGCGTTCGGTCCGCTGATCGCGCCCTACGATCCTTATGCGCAGGATTTGCTTGCGCTGCTTGATCCGCCCTCCGCTGCCCATTGGCTCGGCGCCGATCAGGTCGGGAGAGACATCCTGTCGCGACTGATCGTGGGAACGCGCACCACGCTGATGATCGCGCTCGTGTCGGTTGCGCTCGCCGGCGTCATGGGCGTCGCGCTCGGGCTGGTGGCCGGTTATTTCGGCGGCGCCGCCGATCGCGCCATCACCATCTTCATCGACCTTCTGCTCACCGTGCCCAATCTCGTGTTGGCGATCGCGATCGTCTCGGCGGTCGGCGCGAGCGCCGTCGGTCTGATCGTCGCGATCACGGCGAGCTTCGTGCCGCCGCTCGCGCGGCTCGTGCGCGGCCGCGTCATGGAGGTGCGCGAAGAGGATTTCGTAAGCGCGGTGCGCACCATCGGCATGAGTCGCGCGCGCATTCTCGTCCGGCATGTTCTGCCGAACGCCGCCTCGGTGATCGTGATCGAGTTGAGCCTGCTCGCGGGACAGGCCGTGCTGGTGGCGTCGGCCCTCGGCTTTCTCGGGCTCGGCGTTCAGCCGCCGGACCCGGAATGGGGCGCGATGCTCGGCGCGAGCCGCGAGCTTCTCAGCGTCGCGCCGCATCTCGTCATCGCGCCGGGCCTTGCTATCACGCTGCTGGTCTTCGCCTTCAACATGCTGGGCGACGGGCTGCGCGACAAGCTCGATCCGAATTTTTCAGGATGAGGAACGCTGTGAGTTTCGGAATCGTCGACATCCACTGCCATATTTTCCCGCCGCTCGCCGGCGCCTGCGGATTTCCCGACGCGGCGACGCATTTGCTGCATCAGCAGCGCTCGATGCATATGCACGGCAACCAGCCCTATCGCCGGGCGCGCGACCATGCGCTCGTCACGGAGCGCCCGCTCTGGTCGGCTAACGATCCGTCGGAAAAGGGCCGCAACAAGGATGCGGACTTCAGGGTCGGCCGCAACGGCCGCTTTGAATGGCGCGCGGGCGGCGAGGATTGCTACGTCCAGTTCCTGCCGCCTTACATGAGCGACCTGTCGGCGCCGGCGGAGACGATCGTGCGTCAGATGGACTACGCCGGCGTCGAGACGGCGATCCTGCAGAACGATCACATCTACGGCAACCTGGCGGAGGATTTCGCCGCCGCCCGCAAAGCTTATCCTGGCCGCTTCATCGGTCTCGCGCAGATCGAGGAGGCCTTCGCCGATCGCGACGACCAGATGGAGCGTCTCGCCTTCCAGTTCGACCGGCTCGGCATGTCGGGCCTCTATTATACGACGACCGGCCTGTTCCGCGACGGCTATCGCCGCCTCCCGGACGATCCCGCGTTTGACGGGCTGTGGCGCGAGATCGCCCGTCGCGGCGTTCCGGTGTTCTGGGTCCATTCGGCGAAGTCGCCGGTCGGAACCTATGAGGACGAGATGCGTCACCTCGCGCGCATCGTCGAGCGCCACCCGTCGATCCGCCATGTGCTCGTGCATGGCGCGCCGACCGCCCTCTATGCTGACGAGAAGGGCGCGCTCAGGCTGCCGGATGTGCTCGCCGGCCTGCTGACGGATGCGCCGGTTTACGCGGAGATCCTTTACCCGATCGGCTGGGGCGGCCGGCATGACTATCCCTACGCCGGCGCGATCGGCCATATCCGTCAGCTCATCGAGCGCTTCGGCGTCGAGCGCTTCATGTGGGGCTCCGACATGCCGAACGTCGAGCGCTACTGCACCTACCGGCAGAGCCTGACCTATCTGTGGGATCACGCCGATTTTCTCGACGAGACTGCGAGAAGGCGGCTGTTCCGCGACAACGCGCTCGGACTGTTCGCCCCCGCCGCCGCGCGCTGAGCCGGCCAGGCGTCTCTGGCGCCGCCGGGTCGCGCCCGCGCGCCCCTATGCCTTGGCGTCCCGCCCGTGGTAGACGCGCCGGCGCCCGGATTGCGCCGGGCGGTCGAGACGCCCGCCAGCCTGATGACGCAAGCCCCTGCTCCTTCCCGTCTCAACCAGCGCGCCGAGCTCGCCGCGCTCGATGACGACGACCTCTCGCTCGCGCTGCGGCGGATGCGCCTGATCCGGCGCTTCGAGGAGGAGGCTGAGGCGAGCTACATGCGCGGGCTCGTCCACGGCACCATGCATCTGTCGATCGGCCAGGAGGCGAGCGCCGTCGGCGCGGCGTTTCATCTCCGCCGCGAGGACTATGTGCTGTCCACCCATCGCGGCCACGGCCATTGCATCGCCAAGGGCGCCGATGTGAGCCGCATGTTCGCCGAGTTCTTCGGCAAGGAGACCGGCTATTGCCGCGGCCGCGGCGGCTCCATGCACATCGCGGATGTGGAGGGCGGCAATCTCGGCGCCAACGGCATCGTCGGCGGCGGGCTGCCGATCGCCGTCGGCGTCGGCATGAGCATCAGGATGCAGAAGCTTGATCGCGTCTGCGTCGTCTATTTCGGCGACGGCGCCGCGAACGAGGGCGCCTTCCATGAATCGCTCAACATGGCGTCGATCTGGAAGCTGCCGATCCTGTTCGTCTGCGAGAACAACAAATACGGCATGTCGATGGATTCGGCGCGCGCGATGGCGGTTCCCAATGTCGCCGACCGCGCGCCCGGCTATGCGATGCCGGGCGTGATCGTGGACGGCAACGATATGCCCGCCGTCGCCGCGGCCGCGCGCGCGGCCATCGATCGCGCAAAAAACGGCGCCGGTCCGTCGCTGATCGAATGCAAGACCTATCGCATTCGGGGCCACTCCCGCAGCGACCGCAATCTCTACCGCGCCAAGGAAGAGATCGAGGCGTGGAAGGAGCGCGATCCGATCGCGGCCTTCGAGTCCGAACTGATGGCGCATGACCGCCTGTCGCTCGCGGCCATGAACGCCATCGCCGACGATGTCGAGCGCGAGATCGCGGAGGCGATCGCCTTCGCGCAGGCGAGTCCCGATCCAGATCCGAAAGAGCTGACGCGCGATGTCTACGCAACCGCCTGAAGCCGCCGCGAGCGCGCGCGAGCTCACCTATGCGGAGGCGATCCGCGAAGGCCTCGAGCAGGCGATGGAGGCCGACAGCCGCGTGTTCCTGTTCGGCGAGGATGTCGGCGTCTATGGCGGCGCCTTCGGCGTGTCCGGCGATCTCGTCCATCGCTTCGGGGCTGAGCGCGTCATCGACACGCCGATCAGCGAGCTTGGCATGGCGGGCGCGGCGGTGGGCGCGGCGATCACCGGCATGCGCCCTGTGCTGGAGATCCAGTTCTCCGACTTCATCACCCTGGCGATGGAGCAGATCGTCAACCAGGCGGCGAAGATCAGGTTCATGTTCGGCGGCAAGGCCACGGTGCCGATGGTGGTGCGCCTGCCCGGCGGATCGGGCACGGGCGCCGCCGCCCAGCACTCGCAGTCGCTCGAAGCCTGGTTCGCGCATGTGCCGGGATTGAAGGTTGTCCAGCCCTCGACGCCGCACGACGCCAAGGGAATGCTGCTCGCCGCGATCGACGATCCCAATCCGGTGCTGATCTTCGAACACAAGCTTTTGTACAAGACGAAAGGCCCTGTGCCGGAGGAGGCCTACCGCGTTCCGATCGGCAAGGCGGCGGTGCGTCGCGCCGGCGAGGATGTGACGATCGTCGCGAGTTCGATCATGGCGATCAAGGCGGCGGCGGCGGCCGAGCGGCTCGCCGCCGAGGGCGTGTCGGCGGAGGTGATCGACCTGCGCTCGATCCGGCCGATCGATCTTGAGACGATCGCCGCAAGCGTGCGCAAGACGCATCGGCTACTCATCGTCTATGAGGGCGTGAAGACGATGGGCGTCGGCGCCGAGATCGCCGCCATGATCGCCGAGAGCGACGCCTTCGATTATCTCGACGCGCCGATCCTGCGGCTCGGCGGCGCGGATGCGCCGCTGCCCTACAATCCCGTCTTGGAAAAGGCCGCTGTGCCGCAGGAGGACGACATCGTCGCGGCGGCGCTCCGTCTGGCGCGCGGAGAGGCGTGATGGCGGTCGACGTCATCCTGCCCAAGGTCGACATGGACATGGAGTCCGCGATCATCGAATCGTGGAAGGTCGTCGAGGGCCAGCGGGTCGAGAAGGGCGATATTCTCTTCGAGATCATCACCAACAAGGCGGCGATGGAGATCGACGCGCCGGCCTCCGGCGTGATCGGCGCGATCGCCGGGGTGACCGGCGAGCCCATTCCTGTCGGCGCGGTCGTCGCGCGGATTTTCGCCGAGGGGGAGGCGATCGCCCCGCTCGCCGAGCCGTCCCAACCTCGCGCGCCCGCCGCTTCCGCCCGCGTCGATCGGCCGGCGATCGCCGTCGCCGCGCGCGCGCCGGAGCAGCCGGGCGGGGCGGCGGCGGCCGGCCTGCGCGCCACGCCGCTGGCCCGCAGGCTGGCGCGCGAAAAGGGCGTCGATCTCTCGCGGGTCGTCGGCCGGGGGCCGCGCGGGCGCATCGCCGAAGCGGATGTGCGGCTGGCGCTCGAAGCGCCGGAGCAGAGAGCCGCCGCTGATCTGATCCCGTTCGATCCCGTGCGCCGCATCGCGGCGGCGCGGCTCGCGGAGAGCATGCGCAACGCGCCGCATTTCTACATGACGGCCGAGATGGACATGACCGCCTTCGACGCCGCGCTCGAACTGGCGCGTCGGCAGGCGCGGGAGGGCGGCTGGCCCCGGCCCGGTCCCACGGTCTTTCTCGCGCATCTCGTCGCGCGCGCGCTCAAATCCCATCCCATGCTGCGCGCGTCGGTGGAGGGAAGCGCCTACCGGCTGCATGACAGCATCGATCTCGCCATCGCGGTCGACAGGGACGGGGCGCTGATCACGCCCGTGCTGCGCGACGCCGGAACGAAAAGCCTTCCCGATTTGAGCGCCGATTTCGCGCGGCTCGTCGCCGCCGCCCGCGCCCGCACCATCAAGCCCTCCGAACTGACCGGCGGCGTCTTCACGATCAGCAATCTCGGGATGTTCGGCGTCGACGCCTTCACGGCGATCATCAACCCGCCCCAGAGCGCGATCCTGGCCGTGGGGCGCACCCAGGACAAGCCGGTGGGGCGCGACGGCCAGATCGTCCTGCGCCCGGTCGCGACCTTCACCCTGTCCTCGGACCATCGCATCGTCGACGGCGCCGCCGCCTCCCGCTTCATGGCCGATCTCAGGGCGGCGGTCGAAGCGGCGCAGGTCTGACCGGCCGGGATCATATAACCCGTGCGCGCCTGTCATCGGCGTGTCATGATAGAAGCCAACGAAGAAAAGCGACCGCGTCGCGCGGCATGTGGGACGGAGAACGACATGATGTTGATGGATCGGCGGCGATTTGCTGTTGCCGGCGCCAGCGTGGCGGCGATCGCCGCCACCGGCGCCCGCGCCCAGGCCCCCTCGGGCAAGCTGGTGCTCTACACCTCCCAGCCCGAGAAGGACGCCAACCAGACCGTCGCCGCCTATCGCAAAGCCAATCCGGGCGTCGAGGTGGAGATTTTCCGGTCCGGCACCACAGAGATCATGGCCAAGCTCGCCGCCGAATTTTCGGCGGGCCAGCCCAGGCCGGACGTTCTGCTCATCGCCGACAGCGTCAGCATGGAGTCGCTGAAGGCTGGCGACCGGCTCGAATCCTATGCGGGCGCGAAGACCGACGGCTTCGATCCGCAGTCCTTCGATTCGAAGGACAAGACCTATTTCGGCACCAAGCTCATCACCACGGGCATCGCCTATAACAAGGCGGCGAAGATCGTCCCGGCGTCCTGGACGGACCTGATGAAGCCGGAGCTGAAAGGCCAGATCTCGATGCCGAGCCCGCTCTATTCGGGCGCGGCGGCGATCACGCTCGGCGTGTTCTCGCAGCGGCCGGACCTCGGCTGGAAATTCTTCGAGGCGCTCAAGGCGAACGAGACGGTCGCCGTGCGCGGCAACGGCGCGGTGCTTCGCTCCGTCGCCACGGGCGAGAAGCCTTACGGCATCCTCGTCGACTTCATGGCCTACAACGCCAAGGCGCAAGGCTCGCCCGTCGAGTTCGTCGCGCCGAAGGAAGGGGTGACGGCGGTCACCGAGCCGGTCTGCATTCTCAAGACGGCGTCGAACAAGCCGGCCGCGCGCGCCTTCATCGATTTCATTCTGTCGGAAGACGGTCAGAAGCTCGCGCTGAGCCAGGGCTATCTGGCGGCGCGCGAGTCGGTCGGCCGGCCGGCCTGGCTGCCGGAAGGCGCCAAGCTGCCGCTGATGCCGATGGATATCGCGGCGGTGCTGAAAACCACCGACGCCGACAAGAAGCGTTTCGCCGACATGTTCGGCGCCGCTTGAGAGATCAGGCGTCGTCTGCGTGCGGCGAGGGCTGATTGCTGTCGGTTAAGTCCTCGCGCGCATTGACCTCATCCAGGATTGGCGAGCGCGCGCTGCTCCCGGCGCTCGTTCTCGTCGTCGCGATTCTGTCCCTGCTGCCGCTCGCGCGCATCGCGATCGAAGCGGTCATGCAGGGCGGCGCGTTCTCGCTTGAGCCGCTCCGGCGCGCGCTCGGCAGTCCCGCCACCTGGACAGCCACGCGCAACAGCCTCGAGACGGCGATCGGCGGCACCATCCTGTCGGCGCTGATCGGCGGCGTCATGGCGCTGCTGATCGGGCTGAGCGATATTCGCGGCCGCAACGCGCTGGTGTTCTGCTTCGTGCTGCCCTTGATGATCGCGCCGCAGGTGACGGCGCTCGCCTGGCTGCAGCTTTTTGGCCCGTCGAGCCCGCTGCTGGGCGCGGTCGGTCTCGCGCCGCCGCTGGGCGCGCGCAATCCGCTCTATTCGCGCGGCGGCGTGATCGCGCTGCTCGGGCTGCAATATGCGCCGCTGCTGTTCCTCACTCTTCGCGCCGGCCTGCGCGCGTTGCCGCGCGAACTGATCGAGGCGGCGCGCGCCGCCGGCGCCGGCCGCTGGACGATCCTGCGCACCATCGTTCTGCCGCTGATGCGGCCGTCGCTGATCGCGGGCGTGGCGCTCTGCTTCGTCTCCTGTCTCGGCAATTTCGGTATTCCGGCTTTCCTCGGCATTCCGGCGAATTATCTCGTGCTGCCGACGCTCATCTACCAGCGCATCGCCGGCATGGGCCCCGCGGTTCTGTCGGAAGTCGCGGTGCTGTCGATTCTCATCGGCGCGATCGCGATGCTTGGCGTCATGGCGCAATTCGCCTTCGCCGAACGGCGCGACGCGCGCATCATCACCACCTCGAGCCGGGCGCAGCCGATGGAGCTCGGCCGCTGGCGGCTGCCGATTGAAGCGGCGCTGTGGCTGGCGACCTTGCTCGTCATCGCGTTGCCGCTGCTTGCGCTCGTGATGACCTCGCTGACGCCGGCGCTCGGCGTGCCGCTCAACGCCGGCACGGCGACGCTGAAGAACTACGCCTTCGTGATGTTCGAGCATGACGCGTCGCGGCGCGCCTTCCGCAACAGTTTCGGTTTGTCCTTGGCGGCCGCGCTGCTCATCGTCGTGATCGCGGCGCCGCTCGCCTATTTCATCGTCTGGCGCCGGTTGCGCGCGTTGCGCGTCCTCAATGCGCTGATCGAGCTTCCCTATGCGATGCCGGGCGTCGTCATGTCGATCGCGGCGATCCTGTTGTTCCTGCGTCCGCTGCCGCTGCTCGGCGTGTCGATCTACAACACCGTGTGGATCATCCTCTTCGCCTATCTCGCGCGCTTTCTCGTGCTCGGCCTGCGGCCTGTCATCAGCGGCTATCAGCAGCTCGATCGCGCGGTGGAGGAGGCGGCGCAGGTCGCGGGCGCGCGCCTGCCGAAACGGCTTGTCTCGGTCATCACGCCGCTCGTGGCGCCGGCCGCAGCGGCGGGCGCGCTGCTGGTCTTTCTCACCGCGTTCAACGAGCTCACCGTCTCCGCGCTGCTCTGGTCGTCCGGCGCGGAAACGCTCGGCGTGGTGGTGTTCTCCTTTGAGCAGGGCGGCGATTCAGGCTACGCCTCCGCCATCGCCGCCTTGACGGTTCTGGTGACGATTCTGCTGATGCTGCTCACCCTTCTCATGGCGCGGCGCCTGCCGCAGGGAGTGCTGCCGTGGCGGGATTGAGCGTCGAGCGTCTCGTGAAGCTGTTCGGCGCCCATCGCGCGCTCGACGACGTGTCGCTGGAGGTGCGCGACGGCGAGTTCATCGCCGTGCTCGGGCCTTCCGGCTGCGGCAAGACGACATTGCTGCGCCTCATCGCGGGATTTGACGCGCCCGATGACGGCGCCATCGCGATCGACGGCCGCGTGATGTCGTCCGCGGCGGTGCGCGTTCCGCCCGAGGAGCGCCGCATCGGCATCGTGTTCCAGAACTATGCGCTCTGGCCGCATATGAGCGTGCGTGAAAATGTCGCCTATGCGCTGAAGATCGCGCGCGTGCCCGAGCCTGACCTGACGCGCCGCGTCGACGCCGCGCTCGATCTCGTCGGGCTGACGGGCTTCGGCGAGCGCAGGCCTGCGGCCTTGTCGGGCGGCCAGCGCCAGCGCGTCGCGCTCGCGCGCTGCCTGGTCGCGGAGCCGTCGCTCGTTCTGCTCGACGAGCCGCTCGCCAATCTCGACGTGCATCTGCGCGCGGCGATGGAGGAGGAGTTCAGCCGCTTCCACGCGCGCACCGGCCGGACGATGATCTACATCACCCACGACCAGGCGGAGGCGATGGCGCTCGCCGACCGCATCGCGGTGATGGACAATGGCCGGCTGCTGCAGCTTGCTTCGCCTTCGCAGCTTTATCGCGAGCCGGCCGACGCGACGGTGGCGCGCTTCATCGGCCAGGGCATGGTGCTGCCGGTCGAGCGCGTGGCGCGCGACGGCGAGGGACGCGCGCGCGGGCAGGTGTTCGGCGCGGCGATCACAGCCCGCTGCGGGCGGGAGAACGCGCCAGCCGCTTCCGCGCAGATCTGCGTTCGCCCGCGCGACATCGCGATCGCGGCGGGCGATGACGGCTTCGCCGCCACGGTGTCCCACCTCGTCTATCAGGGCGGCCGCTACCGCGTGGAGGCGCGGCCGGACGCCGACCCGTCTCTCGCCTTGCGCCTCGATGTCGATGAGCCCACGACCCTGAGCGCCGGACAGGCGATCCGGTTGCGCCTTGGCGACGGCTGGATTCTTCCGGGCTGACTTCCTCGGCGGGGGGCCGAGCGCCGCCGGGTTGCGCGCGCCCGCGTTTTGATCGAGCCTCGCTCCATCTTGCAATGGCGAGGAGGGCGCTATGAGCGATCTTGAAAAGGGCGTGACGGAGAAGGGCGCGGGCTATGCCGGGGTGCAGTGGAATATTCTCGGCCAGATCTATTTTCCGAAGGCGGCGTGCGAGTCGGCGTTCGCGTTCGAGACCAACAGCGATCCCGGCCAGTTCGTGCCGGTGCATGTCCATCCCACGCAGGATGAATTCATTCTCGTTCAGGAAGGCGAGCTCGACCTCAAGCTGGGCGGCGAATGGACGAAGGCGAAGGCCGGCGATCTCGTGCGCATGCCGCGCGGCGTTCCACACGGCTATTTCAACAAATCCGACAAGCCCACGCGCGCGCTGTTCTGGGTGTCTCCCGCCGGCATGCTGGAGACCTTGTTCAAGAAGCTGCACGACCTGTCCGATCCCGCCGAGGTGGTGAAAATCTCGGCGCGGCACGAGGTGAATTTCCTGCCGCCCGAGGCGAACGATTGATGCGCCGCACAACGCGGCGCTTGCTTGTCCCGAACTTGTGAAGGCGAGGGGGCGACGGCGCGCCTCAAAAAGGTTAGTCTGTCTCCCTTGCAGGTCGCTGTCGCAGTGATCGGCGGCCTCGCTTCATGTTCGGGAGATGGAACATGGCGAACACAGTCACGCTGTCGGCAAACAGGATGGACGCGGCGCCCGAGGTGCGTCGCATCGCTATCAATGACCTGAAGGACGCGTTGCGCGAGGGATATGAGGATTTCAGCGAAATGCCGACGCATGCGGTGTTTCTCTGCCTGATCTATCCCGTGATCGGCCTCCTGGTCGGCATGGCCTCGATGGGCGGGCGCATGGCGCCGCTGCTCTTTCCGCTGGCGGCCGGCTTCGCCATCATCGGCCCCTTCGCCGCGATCGGGCTGTATGAACTGAGCCGCCGCCGCGAGGCCGGGCTGCCGCTGTCCTGGCGGCATGGATTTGACGTGGTGCGCTCGCACAATTTCGTGTCGATGCTCGGCGTCGGGCTTGTGCTCCTCGTCGTCTTCTTCGGCTGGCTCGTCGCGGCGCAGGCGATCTATACGTTCAGCATGGGCGCCGAGGTCGATCGGGTTCCCAATTCATTGGGCGAGTTTCTGCAGCGGACGCTGACGACGCCAGAGGGCTGGACGATGATCGTCCTCGGCAACATCGTGGGATTTCTCTTCGCCTGCGTCGCGCTGACGATCAGCGTCGTGTCCTTCCCGTTGCTGATCGACCGCGACGTCGGGGCCGCCGTCGCGATCCAGACCTCCATCCGCGCCGTGATGAAGAATCCGCGCGTGATGGCGGCGTGGGGTCTGATCGTCGCCGCGGCCTTGCTGCTCGGATCGATTCCGCTGTTCGTCGGTCTTGCGGTGGTCGTGCCGATCCTCGGCCATGCGACGTGGCGGCTGTATCGGAAGGTCGTCGACTGAACGAGGCTGGACAACCCGCTGTTCGCGCGCGAACCTCCGGCGCTTTTCGCTGGAGGGGATTTTGGACGGGCTCGCGCTGAACCAGAAATCGTCGCGCGTCGCGCGCGACGCGGTCGAAAAGGCGCTCGCCGCCATCGCGGCGCGCGACGCGCGGATCGGCGCCTTCGCGCGCCTTGCCCCTGACGCGCGCGCGCAGGCCGCGGCGCGCGATGAAGAAGGCGGAAGCGGCGCGCTTCACGGCTTCACCGTCGGCCTGAAGGACATCATCGACACGCGCGGGCTCGGCACGGAATACAGCTCCGACATCTATGTCGGCCATGTGCCGACCGAAGACGCCGATTGCGTGCGCCGCCTCAAGGACGCGGGCGCGATCATCATCGGCAAGACGGTGACCACCGAGTTCGCGCATCAGCGCGCCGGCAAGACGCGCAATCCGCATGACGACGAACGCACGCCCGGCGGCTCGTCGAGCGGTTCGGCCGCGGCTGTCGCGGCGGGCATGGCGCGCGTCGCGATCGGCACGCAGACAAGCGGATCGGTGATCAGGCCGGCGTCTTACTGCGGCGTGTTCGGCTTCAAGCCGAGCATCGGCCGCGTCGACAGGACGGGCGTGCACGAACTGTCGCGCACTTTCGACACGATCGGCTGGTTCGCGACGGACGTCGCCGATCTCGCGCGCGTCGGCCGCCTGCTCCTGAACCCGCCGCGCGCGCCGCGTCCCGCTCCGTCGCGGCCCGCGATCGCGCGCCTGCGGACGCCGTTTGACGCGCGCGGCGTGAAGGAGGCGCACGCCGTTTGCGACGGCGCCTGCGAGAGGCTCGCCGCCGCCGGCGCCTCCGTCTCGGACCTCGCGCTGCCGCCGGAATTCGCCGTCGTCGAGGAGCTGTATATGCGCATCGTCACCGTGGACGCGGCCCGCTCCTTCGCGAGCTATCGCGGTCGCCTCAGCCCCATGATCGAGACCTTCATCGCGGACGTCGACGAGGCCGGCTACGAGGACGCGCTGGCGGAGATGGCCGCATTGCGCGGGACCTTCGCGCGGCTCGCCGGCGGTTTCGACGCGCTGGCTGCGCCCGCCGCGACCGGCGAGGCGCCGTTCGGGATCGGATACACCGGCGATGCGATCTTCAGCACGCTGCTCGCTCTGGCCGGCCCCGCCTGCGTCGCGCTGCCTTACGGAAGAGGGGCGCGCGGACTGCCCATCGGCGTGCAGTTCGCGGGGCGCCTGGGCGAGGACGAGGAACTGTTCGCCTTCGCCGAATGGGCGTCGGATCGGCTGGGCGTGTCGGCGATGATGGCGGCTTAAGGCGAAGCTGTTGTCGGAATGGATTGCGGACAAGCCCCGGAGCTCTACCGAAGCCGCTACGCGAAAATCTCCGCCCTCCCGGACAGAGGTAATCCGCTCGGTATCTCGTATGTCCATATTCGTCATAGGTGGTGGACGTTCCGCCATCAATGATGCAAACCCTGATGACTTCCACCCGCTCTCTATTTGTCTGCGGCCCTGGCGGCGCGCCGCTCGATGCGCTCGAATTCGTCTACTGCCTCATCCGGATTCCCCGCCGGAACACGCGTCTGGTTCGGATCGTAGGCCCTGAGCGCGATCTCAAGCTTCAGGAGAGCGAGCTTGCAGCGCAGCCATGAATGGCGCCAGCGGAGGGCCGCCAGTTCGTCCTGATCGGCTGCTGTCCACGCCATGCGAGGCTCCCATCGCTCCTGACGCTTTTATAGGAAAAAAATCATATAGCCAGATAGTCCTAGGAGGCGTCCGCCGCATCGGTCATCCGCGCAATCGATCGGCATCGCGCGGGGCGGCCTGCCCCTTCCCCTCCGCCGCCATCCGTGGCATAGGCGGCGCGCCCGCAGGCCAGCGCCGCGGGCCTCGTCGCGTGGAAGGCGTTCCGGTCAGCCAGCCGGAAGAAAGCGCCGCACCACGCCCTGCAAACCGCCCGAAGGAGGCCGAACGGCGTCCGGCGGGCCGTCGTCGTTCCGGATAGGCGTCCGGGCGGGCGACAGGAGCAGCCATCATGGCGAAGAAGATCACGGGCTACGTGAAGCTTCAGGTTCCGGCGGGCGCGGCCAATCCGGCCCCTCCGATCGGCCCCGCGCTCGGTCAGCGCGGTCTTAACATCATGGAATTCTGCAAGGCCTTCAATGCGAAGACCGCGCAGATGGAAAAGGGCACGCCGATCCCGGTGATCATCACCGCCTATCAGGATCGGTCCTTCACCTTCGAGATGAAGCAGCCCCCGGTCACCTTCTTCCTGAAGAAGGCCGCCGGCTTGAAGATCGGCAAGAAGCCGGCCTCCGGCTCCAAGACGCCGGGCCGCGGCGCGAGCGCCGGCAAGGTCACGGCGGCGCAGATCCGCGAGATCGCCGAGAAGAAGATGCCGGATCTGAACTGCGGCACCGTCGAGGCGGCCGAGCAGATGATCCGCGGTTCCGCCCGGGCCATGGGCCTGGAAGTGGTGGGGTGACGCGATGACCGGCAAGAGAATCGTCAAGGCCCGCGAGGGCGTCGAGCGCACCAAGCTCTATCCGATCGCCGAAGCCGTGAAGATGGTGAAGGCGCGCGCCTCCGCGAAGTTCGACGAAACGGTCGAGATCGCGATGAATCTCGGCGTTGATCCGAAGCATGCGGACCAGATGGTGCGCGGCGTGTGCAACCTGCCGAACGGCTCCGGCCGCACGCTCAAGGTCGCCGTGTTCGCGCGCGGCGCCAAGGCGGAGGAGGCCAAGGCCGCCGGCGCCGACATCGTCGGCGCGGAGGATCTCGTCGAGACCGTCAACAGCGGCAAGATCGAGTTCGACCGCTGCATCGCGACGCCCGACATGATGGGCCTCGTCGGCCGCCTCGGAAAGGTGCTCGGCCCGCGCGGCCTGATGCCGAACCCGCGCGTCGGCACCGTCACGATGGACGTCAAGTCCGCCGTCGCCGCCTCCAAGGGCGGCTCGGTCGAGTTCCGCGTCGAGAAGGCCGGCATTGTGCATTCGGCCGTCGGCAAGGTCTCGTTCGGCGAGGACAAGCTGGTGCAGAACATCATCGCTTTCGCCGACGCGGTGTCGAAGGCGAAGCCGACCGGCGCCAAGGGCAACTACATCCAGCGCATCGCGATTTCCTCGACGATGGGCCCGGGCGTGAAGGTCGAGCTCGCCAGCGTGATGTCGGCCGCCGCGCAGCAGTAGGCGCGCCGTCGTCCTGAAATGAAAAAGCCCGCCTCCGGCGGGCTTTTTATTTGAACGGTCGCGGGATCGTCAGCCGCGCCGCGCCGCCTCGATCGCGGCGACGTCGATCTTCTTCATATGCATCATCGCCTCGAAGGCGCGCTTGGCTTCGGCGCCGCCGGCGGCCATCGCGTCGGTCAGGGCGCGCGGCGTGATCTGCCAGGAGATTCCCCATCTGTCCTTGCACCAGCCGCACTGGCTTTCTTGCCCGCCATTGCCCACGATGGCGTTCCAGTAGCGGTCCGTTTCCTCCTGGTCGTCGGTGGCGATCTGGAAGGAGAAGGATTCGTTGTGCTGGAAGGACGCGCGCCCGCCATTGAGGCCGATGCAGGGAATGCCCGCCACGGTGAACGCGACGACCAGCGCGTCGCCCTGCTTGCCGGAGGGGTAGTCGCCAGGGGCGCGGGTGACGGCGCCCACCGCGCTGTCGGGAAAGGTCGCCGCATAAAACCGGGCCGCGTCCTCCGCGTCCTTGTCGTACCAGATGCAGATGGTGTTCTTCGCCGTCGCCATTGCCTGATCCTTTCGCGTCTGGAGCGGCCGGAGCGTCATGGTCCGGCGCGCGGAACGGTTCACGAGCCGCGCAAGACCTTGCGGAAACGCGCTCGCGTCAAAGGACGTTCCGGCGCGTCTCGATCCGACAACAAGCCTGGGTTTTTTCGTCGCGCGGCGTCAGGGTCGCGCCGGAGCCGGGCTGGCCGGCGCCTCCGCGCCGCGCGGCGCGATCTCCGTCGCGATCGCGGAGTTCAGAACCGTTTCCAGAGCGCCCATCGCCCGCGAGATGACGGCGCCGTCCATCACGCGATGATCGAAGCCGATGACGATCTCGACATCCCCATCGGCGGAGATCGGCCCGTAGCTCATCAGCGACGTCCAGGGCGAAATGGGAAAATTCACCTCGGTTCCATCGCCGCTCAGCACCGTCACGCCGAACGTGCCGAAGAAGTTCGCGCGCTGCCGGCCGATGTTCATCCCGAGCCACCACAGCGCGCGGCGCAGAAGCATGGGCGCGCGCGCGAAACGCAGCGCCAGCCGGAAATCCTTCACGCTCTCGATCGGCGCGCCCTTCGCCTCCGTGATTTTCGCGGCGATCTCGCCGAGGCTCAGCGCGGCGGGGTTTTTCAGCCGCGCCAGAAAGAGCGCGTCCTCGCCCTTGTAGTCGCGCTCGATGACGAGGCTCGCGACGCTCGCGGGATATTCATAAAGATGCGGCCAGGGAAGTTTCACATAGACGCGCCTGAGCGGCGCGTGCTGCTGCGCGACGAGCGCGTAGCCTTTCAGAAAAAGGGCGAACCATGGCGCTTTCTTCGAGGCGTCGGCGCGCGCCTTCATCAGGGGCGCGATATTGATCCTGCGGCGCAGCACGCCTGTCGGGGTCTTGCGCGCGAAATAGCAGTGATCCGCCACGATGCGGCGGGGCAGCGACAGCGGAATGAAGCGGCCGCGCATCAGCGCTCCTGTGGTCCGGCTGCGTCGAATCCGCGCCATCCAGCGGCGGCGAGATAGCCGCCATCGACTGGCAGCGTGACGCCGGTGATTCCCGATGCGAGATCGGAGGCGAGGAAAGCGATCGCCTGCGCCACCTCCTCGGCCGTCACCAGCCGGCGCTGCGCGTGCGCTTCCGCGAGCCTGTCCTCATTCACGAACTGGAACGCCGCTGCGCGCCTGATGGCGGGCGTGGCGACGAAACCGGGCGCGACGCCGTTGACGCGTACGCCGCGCGTCGCCCATTCCGCCGCGAGACTCTGCGTCAGGTTCATGATCGCGGCCTTGGCCGGGCCATAGGCGTGAACCGGGCCGGGGGTCGCGCCCATCACCGAGGACACGGTGACGATCGCGCCTGCGCCGCGCTTGGCCATGCGCGCGCCGGCGACGGCGCAGCAGCGATAGGTTCCGCGCAGATTGGTGGCGAGCACGCGGTCCCATTCCGCCATCGGCAAGGCGTCCGGCGCGCGCGGCCGCTGCAGGATTCCGGCGGCTGTGACCAGAATGTCGATGGGCCCCAGCGTCTCCTCGATATGCGCGATTCCGGCCTCGATCTCGTCATCGCGACAGACGTCCAACTCGACGATGGCGCCGCCGGTCTCGCGCGAAAGCTCCTCGAGCCCGCGCATGTCGCGGTCGGCGCCGGCGACGCGCGCGCCATTCTGGTGAAGCAGGACCGCCGCGGCGCGGCCCAGTCCGCTCGCGGCCCCGGTGACGAGCGCGATGGCCCCGTTGAATTCGATGCGCATGTGGTTCAAAGCGAACGCAGGACGGATGGACGGCGGTTCGCCGACGAGGTCGCGACAATGGATAGCGCTGCGCTTGCGGTCAAGGAAGGCGCGGCTTTGAGGCCCGCTGTCGTCGTCACCGGCGCGTCCTCGGGCATCGGCCTCGAACTCGCCCGCATCGCGGCGCGGGAGGCGCCCGTCGTGCTGATCGCCCGCTCGCGCGATCCGCTCGCGCGGCTTGCCGGCGAGATCATCGCCGCCGGCGGCGCCGCGCATCCCCTGCCGCTTGATCTAGGCGCGGGCTCGCAGGTCGCGGCGGTTGAGAACTTTCTCGCCGAGCACGGATTTTATTGCGACGTTCTCGTCAACAACGCCGGCTTCGGCCTGATCGGACAGGCCGATCAGCTTTCGCGCGACGAGCAGCTTGCGCTGATCGATCTCAACATCCGCGCGCTCACCGATCTCACGCTCGCTTTCCTGCCCGGCATGATGGCGCGCGGCCGCGGCGGCGTTCTCAATCTCTCGTCGATCGCGGGCTTCCTGCCGGGTCCGCACATGGCGGTTTATTATGCGAGCAAGGCTTATGCGCGATCATTCTCCGAAGCGCTCTGGGAGGAGTGCCGGCGCGCCGGCGTGACGGTGTCGGCGCTGTGTCCGGGCCCTGTCGAGACGGGCTTTTTCGAGCGCGCCGCCGGCGCCGCGAAAAAGAAGCCGCGCCTGTTTGAATTGCTGCCCGGCGATGACGCGCGCTCGGTGGCGGAGAAGGGCTGGCGCGGTTTTCGCGCCGGCCGCCGGATCGTCATTCCGGGCTTCGGCAACAAGGTCGTCGCGGCGGTCGCGCCAGTGCTGCCGACGCGGCTCGTCCTGTGGGCGGTGCGCAAGCTGCAGAAAAGCCGCGCCGCCTGACGCCGGCCTTTTCTGAAGCCGCGGTCAACGCGGCGGCGGTTTAAATATCTTTTCCGCTGGCGATCATATGGCCGATGTCGTCCGCGCTCAGGCCGGCGACGGCGCGGTCGATCACCTTGCGCCCATGCTTCATGATGACGACGCGCCGCGCCAGCGCGGCCACGTCGGGCATGGAGTGGCTGATCAGCAGCACGGCGCGGCCGTCCTGCGCCAGCCGTCTGATCAGGTCATGCACCTGCGCGGTCTCGCGCACGCCGAGCGCCGCCGTCGGCTCGTCCATGATGACAAGATTGGCGTTCCAGCGCAGCGCCCGCGCGATCGCGATCGCCTGCCGCTGGCCGCCGGACAATTTCTCCACCGGCCGGCGCATGTCGTCGATCGTGACCGCGAGACGCGCGAGATAGGCTTTCGCTTCCGCCATCATGCGCGCCTTGTCGAGCAGCCGCAGCGGCCCGATCATGCGCGTCAGTTCCGCGCCCAGAAACACGTTCTGATAGATCGCGAGCCGCGGCGCGAGCGCGAGCTCCTGATAGATCGTGGCGACGCCGCGCCGCAGCGCGTCCTGCGGTCCCGAGAAACGCGCAGGCTCGCCATCGATGAGAAGCGCGCCGCGGCTTGGCTGCGCCGCGCCGGAGATCACCTTGACGAGCGAGGACTTGCCGGCCCCGTTGTCCCCGCACAACGCGACGATTTCGCCGGCGACGAGATCGAGATCGACATCCGCGACAGCAGTGACGGCGCCGTAGTTGACGCCGATTCCCCGCAGCGAGACGAGCGGCGCGGATGTCGTCCGCGCCGCCTGTTTCAGTTCCGCCGCCGCGGCGCTGGTCATTTCTTCAGGAACTGCTTCACATTGCTCGCATCGACGAGCACCGCGTCCTGAAAGAGATAGGGCCCTGACGTGACGCTCTCTTTCGGCTGCTTCTTCACCACGATCGAGTCGATCGCCTCCACCGCGCGTTCGCCCATTCCCTCGAACGGGATCATCACGGTCGCGAGCAGCGTGCTGTCGGGATCGGCGATGCGGCGATAGGTCTCCTCGCCGCCGTCGATGGAGACGAGCGGGATCGCGCCGCGCTTCACGCCCTGCGCCTTCAGGAGATCGTCGATGATGTAGGCCTGTCCGTCGAAGGAGGCCCACACGCCGTTGATCTGTCCCTGATTTTTCAGGAGCAGCGCCTGCATGCCGGCGCGCACGTCGTCGCGCCAGCTTTGCGTGCGCGCCATCGAATGCTTGCCGATTTCCTTCACCGCCTGATTTTCGACGAGCACGTCGTCCAGCAGCCGGCCGCGGATGCGCGTGCCGACATTGCCCTCGAAGCGCTGCGAGATGAGGTTGCCGGTATAGCCCATCTGCCCGAACAGATAGAGCGCGGCTTCGGCGCCGACCTTGTATTCGTTCACCTGGATGTCGAACAGCGTGTCCTTGCTCGCGCCGGACATGACCGTGACGACCGGCACGCCCTTGTCCCTGGCGGCCTTGAACTGCGCTTCGGCCTCGATCGGCTTGCCCATCGCGACGATGATGGCGTCGACCTTCTTGGCGATCAGCGCGTCGAACTGCTCGGCGTGCTTGGGCAGCGCTCCTTCGGAGTTGAGCAGCGTCACGGTCCAGCCCTTGGCCTTGGCGGCCGCTGCGGCTGCGTTGGCGACGCGCGCATGGGTTTCGGAGGACATCTGGAAAGCGATGATTCCCACCTCGAACGCCGCCGCCTGGGCCGCGCTGAGAGCGAGAGCCGCGGCGCCGACCGCCGCGATCAGAAAGCGTTTCATGCATCCCTCCTCGAAAGCTACACCTTGAACGCCGCGCGCTTCAGCGCCGCCGCCGACACCGCCACCGAGGCGATGATGATCGCGCCGAGCGCGATGTCCTGCGCATAATAGGGCGCGCCCATCAGCACCAGCCCGTTGCCGAGGACTTTGAGGGAAAGGGCCGCGACCAGGGTGCCCGGCGCGTTGGGCCGGCCGGGATCGAACATGGTCATGCCGAGCAGCACCGCCGCGATGGCGTAGAGAAAATAATCGCCGGCCATGCCCGGCGCCGCCGAGGACAGGCTGGAGGCGAGCAGCATCGCCGTTGCGCCGGCCAGGAGGCCGCAGAGCGCAAGGCCGAGCCGCTTCATCCGGTCCGTCTTCACGCCAGCAAGGCGCGCGGCCTCGGTCGCCTCGCCCGCCGCAGTCATGTGCAGGCCGGTGCGCGTCGCGCCCACCAGAAGCCAGACTAGCGCCGAGACGGCGATCAGCCACAGGATGAGGTTGGGAACGCCGAGGAGCGCGCCGCGCGCGAGGCCGGTGAACTCGGTCGGCCAGCGGCCGACGAAGGCGACGCCCTGGGTCAGCATGAAGCCGAGCCCCTTGGCGATGGCGGCGAGCCCGAGCGTCGCGATCAGCGACGGCACATGCAGGATCGTCACGGCGAAGCCGTTGAACAGCCCGGCGGCGAGCCCGACGCCGAGCGCGGCCGCGACGCCGGCGAGAGGCCCGTAGCCCCATTGCACCAGCGCGCCGCAGGCGACTGCAGCGAGGCTGGCCACGTCGGCGATCGACAGGTCGAGTTCGCCCGCGATCAGCGCCAGCATGAATCCGAGCGCGAGGATGGCGAGGAAGCTCGTCTCCTTGCCGATATTGAGCAGGTTGGCGGGATTGAGGAAGTTGGGCGCGGCGGCGGCGAAGAAGACGATGAGCGCGAGGCCCGCCAGCGCCGTGCCGTACCGCTCGAGAATTCGCCCCATCGCCGCTCTGCCCTTGAAACAAAGGTTCTTAGAGCATGCTGCGGAGAAGTGGAAAGCGGTTTTCCGAAAACATCATGCGGCGAGAATAACTTAGAGCAAGCCGTCGAAAACGCGAAGGCTATCCGCCGCCGCGGGTCCACGCCGCGAGCCGCGCCGACAGCGGGGCGACCGCCGCGTGCGCGTCCTCGAACAGGCGAAACAGGCGATCGGCGTCGCGCGCTTTCGCGAGGTTCGGCATATGACGGCTCGCCGGCCGCGCCAGCGCATCCTGCGCAGCCGCAAGCGACGGGAATGAGCCGAGCGCCGCAAACGCCGCGATGGCGGCGCCCAGCAGTCCGGGTTCGGGCTCGGCGCTGACCGCGAGCGGCCGCTGCAGGATGTCCGCCTTGATCTGCGCCCATTCGGGCGTGGCGCCGCCGCCGCCCATGCGAATGTCGGCGGCGTCGAGGCCGGCCGCCCTTTCGGCGCGGGTGAGAACGACGCGGTTGAGAAGCGCGACGCCCTCCAGAACCGCGCGCCGCAGATCATCGGGGCCGTGGCTGCGGTGCAGCCCGAGAAAGGCGCCGCGAAGATCCGGATTCCAGTAGGGAACCCTTTCTCCCTGCAGGAAGGGGAGAAAGAGAAGCGCTTCGGGGGAGGCGGAAGTCCCGCCGACTGTTGCGTCGCGCGCGATGGACGACAGCCAGGCGAGCGCGTCGCCGCCGGTCTGGCTCGGGCCGCCGATCTGCGTCAGCCCCTCGCCCCAATCGACCGTCATCAGCCCTTCCGCAGACGCGGCGTGGTCCGCGATCAGGCCGAGCACCTCGGTCGTGCCGGAAATATTGTAGGCGAGGCCGGGCCTGAGCGCCCCCAGTCCGAGAACCGCCGTCCAGGTGTCGTTACCGGTCATGATCACGGGCGCGCCGGCGAGGCGGCCGAGCGCTCCCGGCAGGGCGGGCAGCGTTCCACCCAGCACGGTCGCGGGACGCAGCAGCGGCGGCGCGAGGCTCGCTGGCAGGCCGCAGGCGTCGAGCAGGGAGCGCCCGTCCCGCCCTTTCGCCGTAGCCGCGGCGAGCCGCGCCATCGAGACGGAATCGCTCGCCGGCGCGCCCGTGAGACGCAGGTTGATGAAGTCCTTCGGCTCGATGACATGGGCGAGCCGCGCCGCCTTGTCAGGCTCGGCGCGTTGCAGCCAGCGCAGCCGGGCCAGCGGATGGAAGGCGTTCAGCCGCTCCCGCTCGGGGTGGTCCCCCGGAGAGAGGTCGGCGAGTTCCGGAATCAGCGTCGCCGCCCGCACGTCGCCCCACAGGATCGCCGGCCGCAGCGGGCGCAGCGCCGCGTCGAGGAAAATCTGGGTCCGCGTGACGGCCGTGACCGCGATAGCGGCGACTTGGGAGAACGCCGCCGCGTCGGCGCGCGCGAGCGTTTCGGTGAGATCGAAAAAGCCGCGCGTCCAGAGGTCGGCGTCCACCTCCGTCGCCTCGCCGACCGGCTGCGGCGAAGGCGCGGATTCCCGTGCGACGAAATCCCCCTTTTCGTCGATCAGCGCGGCCTTCATCCGGGTGCCGCCGATGTCGCAGGCGAGAACGAAGCTCATCCCGCCCCATAGGAGCGCCCGCGTCGCGACGCAAACGCCGAACGAGGCTTGCCAAGCGGAAGGCGGCTCATTATCAATATTGATAATGACAGCAAGGGAGAAGCGCTTGAACGCGCGCGACGCAGCCTATGCGACGCTGAAGCGGCGAATCATGCTCAACGAGCTGAAGCCGTGCGATCGCATCACCGAGTTGGCGCTCGCCCAGGATCTCGGCTGCAGCCAGGGGGCTGTGCGCGAAGCGCTCCTGCGCCTCCAGGAGGATGGGCTGGTCATCCGCGCCGGTCATCGCGGCACCACCGTCACTCCGCTCGATCCCGAGGAAGCTGACGAGATCATCGCCCTGCGTCGCCGGCTGGAGATGCGAGGGGCGTTGCGCGCGGCGCGCGCTGCGACGCCGGAGGCGCTTCGGACTTTGCAGGAACTGCAGGGGCAGATGGACCGGGCCGCCCGCGACGGCGACGAGTATCGGCTGATCGTGCTCGACACCGATTTTCACGCCACGATCTTCCGTCAGTCCGGCTTGCGCGCGCTCGAACAGATTCTCATGCGCTGCATCCTGCATTCGCATCGCCAGAAGCTGTGGGAGCCGCGCCATCGCCGCGCGCTGGCGCAGACCGCGGCGCGTCATCGCGCGCTCGCCGAGCGTTTCGCCGCCGGCGACGGCGAGGGACTTGCCGCGGCGCTCGGACATCATATCGATACGATCGTTGATGTCTCCGAAGAGAGGATTGCGTCGTGAAGCCTTTTGTTGCGCCCGGTATGCAGGCCATTCTTGATCGCGCCCGCGCCGCGCCCCCGATTGATTATCGCGCCATGGCGATGGACGAGGGCCGCGCGGTGTTCACGAAGGTCGCGGCCTACTGGAACGAAGGCCGCCCTGACGTCGCGGATGTCAGCGATCTCTCCATTCCGGGCGAAGCAGGCGCGATTCCGGCGCGACTCTATCGCCCGGCCGCCGGCGTTCTGCCGCTGCTGCTGTTCGTGCATGGCGGCGGCTGGACCTTCGGCTCGATCGAAACCCATGACGGCATGATGCGCAGCCTCGCGGTCGCATGCGGCTGCGCGGTTCTCGGCGTTGACTACCGGCTCGCGCCGGAACATCCGTTTCCGGCGCCGATGAACGACGTGCTCGCGGCGCTCGCCTTCGTCGAGAAGGGCGGCTTGGGCGCGGGCGTCGATTCATCGCGCGTCGCGCTCGCCGGCGATTCGGCCGGCGCCAATCTTTCGCTCGCCGCGTTGCTCGCTTTGCGCGACCGGGGCGGAACGCTTCCGCGCACGGCGGCCTTGTTCTACGGCTGCTACGAGCCGGGCGGCGAGTCGCCAAGCCATCGCGCGTTCGGCGGCGGCGACTACATGCTCACCACCGCCAATATGGCCTGGTACTGGGGCAATTTTCTCGGGCCCAACAGCGCCTCGCCCGATCCCACCGCCGCGAATGCGCGGGCCGATCTCGCCGGGCTGCCGCCGCTCTATCTGAATGCGGCGGGGCTCGATCCGCTGCTCGACGACACGCTGCTGATGAGTCGCCGCCTCGCCGAGGCGGGGATCGGACATCGGTTCGATTATTGTCCGGGCGTCGCGCATGGCTTCATGCGCATGACGCGCGAATTGCCGGCCGCGCGGGCGGCGATCGAGGCGGCTGCGGCTTATCTGCGCGCGGCGCTCGCCTGACGTCACAACCAATCAAGACCTCGGAAAACAGATACTGGGAGGAAGATCAATGGAACGCAGACGATTTCTGAAAACCGCCGGCGCGGCCGCGGCTGTGACGGCGCTCGCTCGCCCCGCCCTCGCGCAGGCGGCGACGGTCCGCTGGTGGTATCATTTCGACAATCCGCAGAACTCGCCCGCGCAACTCGTGGCGAAGTTCGAGAAGGAGAATCCGGGAATCAAGATTCAGGCCGAGCCGATCCCGTGGGGCGGCGGCAACGACTATCAGACGCGGTTGTTTGCGGCGATCGTCGCCGGCAATGCGCCCGACGCGGCGATGGTGCGCCTCTCCTGGGCGGCGCGCTTCCAGCAGATGCGCGCGCTGGAGCCGCTTGACGCGATGATCGCGAACTGGGCCGGAAAATCCGACATCGCCGACAATATCTGGAAGATCAATCGCGGCGCGGACGGCAAGCAATATTATCTGCCGCTGCAATATGTGGTGATCTATCTCTATTATCGCGCCGATATGTTCCAGCAGGCGGGGCTGCAGCCGCCGAAGACCTTCGAGGAGTTCCGCGCTGCGGCGAAGGCGCTCACGAAGGACGGCGTCGCGGGCTTCGGCATGCGCGGCGGCGCAGGCGGCTTCGACAATTGGGGCCCGTTCGTGCTCGGCGGCGGCGCGAGCTTCGAGAAGGGCGGCATGACCAGCGAAAAGGCGATCGCCGCGAACCGCTGGTATGTGAATCTTATGCGCGAGGACAAGGTGGTCCCGGCGTCGGCGCCGACGGACTCGTTCCGCCAGATCGTCGACGCCTTCAAGGCCGGACGCACGGCTATGGCGATCCACCATGTCGGCTCGGCGGCCGAGATCGTCGGCGCGCTGGGCGACAAGGTGTCCGCGACGCCTGTGCCGCGCGCGGCGGACGGCAAGGGCTGGACCTATTTCGGCGATGAGTCGAACGCTGTTTTCGCCGCCAGCAAGGCGAAGGAGGCGGCGTTCAAATGGATCACCTTCCTCTCGACCGCCGAGAACAACATGGAGCTCAACAAGCTGACGGGCCAGTTGCCCATCACCACCTCCGCGCAGGCGCAATGGACCGGCCATCCCAAGCGTTTCGTCGAGGCCAGCACCGCCTCGATCCCGATCGCGGCGTCGTTGCCCGACAGCCCGAAGACGCCGGATTTCATCTCGCGCGTCTGGCCGACGAACATGCAGCGCGCGCTGCTCGGCGAAATTCCGCCGGAGGAGATGATGAAGGCCATCGAACAGAATTTCCACGGCTGAGCGGAAGGCGGCGGGCGCGGCCCGCCGCTCTTCCTGCATGCGAGTTCTTATTTCCTCATGACCGTCGCCGTCCGACAGCGTCCCGACTGGACGCCCTACTATTTCCTGCTGCCGGCGATTCTCATCACCGCGGCCGTCGTTCTGTTTCCGGTCGCGCAGACGATATGGCTGAGCCTCTTCAACTATGTGATCTATGATCCGGACGGCTCGCAATTCGTCGGCTTCGGCAATTTCGCGGCAGTTTTTCGCGACGAGGTGTTCTGGATTTCGCTGCGCCATTCGGTGGTGTGGATCGTCGGCGTCGTCGGCTTGCAGTTTCTTCTCGGGCTGATTGCGGCGCTCATCCTGAATGAGAGCTTCTGGTGGCGCGGCCTGGCGCGCGCGCTCGTCGTGATTCCGTGGGCCCTGCCGAGCGTCATCATCGGCCTGATGTGGACCTGGATGTATGATTTCAATGTAGGCGTCATCAACGACGCGCTGCTTCGGCTGGGCGTCATCTCCGCGCCGATCGCCTGGCTCGCGCGGCCCGACACCGCGCTTGGCGCGATCATGCTCGGCCTTGTCTGGCAGGGTTTTCCTTTCTTCGCGGTGACGATTCTCGCCGGCCTCCAGACGGTTCCGGCCGAACTGTATGAAGCGGCTGAGATCGACGGCGCCACGCGCTGGAAGAGGTTCACCAATGTCACGCTGCCGGCGATCGGCGACGTGATCGCGACCGCGCTTCTGCTGCGCACGATATGGGTGGCGAACTCGCTTGACGTCATTCTGGTGATGACCGGCGGCGGCCCGGGCTATGCGACCTACACGCTGCCGCTTTACGCGTTCCAGCGCGCCTATAGCGGCATGGAGTTCGGCTACGGCGCCGCGCTCGCGCTGGTGCTGACCGCGCTCCTGCTCGCCGTCGTCTGGCTCTATGTGAAGCGCGCGTCGCGGGAGCTCGAGCGATGAGAGGCCGTTCCGCATCGGCGCGCCTTTTCCAGATCGAGCTTCCGGCGCTGCTCATCGTCCTGTTCGCGCTCGCGCCCTATGTCTGGATGATCCTCACCTCGATCAAGCCGCAGGCGGAGCTGGCGGAATGGCCGGTCCGCTACTGGCCGCGCGCGGCGACGCTCGATCACTATCGCGAACTTCTGTCCCGCACGAGCTTCGCCGGAAACCTGCTGAACAGCCTGATCATCGCCTGCGGCGCCGCCCTGGTGGGCCTCGCCGTGTCGATCCCGGCCGGCTACGCCTTCTCCGCGGGCGCCGCCCGCTGATGACGGGCTTCCTCGTCATCAACATGTTTCCCATCGTGCTGCTCATCATCCCGCTGTTCGTGCTGATGCGGCGCTTCGGATTGATCGACACTTATCTCGGCGTCGTCATCGGCCATTCCACCTTCTCGATTCCGTTCGCGATCTGGATGCTGACGAGTTACTTCTCGACCATTCCGAAGGATCTCGACGAAGCCGCGACGATCGACGGCGCTTCTCGTTATGAGGCGATCCGCCATGTGATCCTGCCGCTCGTCGCGCCGGGCGTCGTGACCGCAGGCATCTACATCTTCATCACCTCCTGGAACGAATATCTGTTCGCGATGATGTTGTCGGGCCAGAATGTGCGCACCGTTACGGTCGCCCTTCAGCTCTTCATCGGCGAATTCACCATCCAGTGGGGCCTGCTCACCGCGGGCGGCGTGCTGATCGCCATTCCGGTGACGATCCTTTTCCTTTTCGTGCAACGACGGCTCGTCGGCGGCCTCACAGCCGGCGCGGTGAAATCATGACAAATCCGATCGGCGTCATCTCGATGTTTTACGCGCGGCCTTTCACGCGCGACGATTTTCCGAGCCTCGCGCGCATGAAGAAAGCCGGCGCCGACTGCATCGAAATGCTCGTTCCGGAGGACGGCGAGCTTGACTTGAAGGAGACGCGCGCCGCCATCGAGGGCGCGGGACTGTCCGTCGTGCTCGCCGCCCGCGTCAATCTTGGCCGCGATCTCGCCAGCGCCGACAAAGCGGCGCATGCGGCCGGCGTCGCCTATCTCGAAAGCTGCGTGAAAAGCGCCGAGGCGCTCGGCGCCGCGATCGTCGGCGGCCCGCTCTATGGCGCGCCGATGGTGTTCGCCGGGCGCGCGCCGACGCCCTGCGCGCCGGACGAGCGCAAGCGCCGGATCGATGCGGTCGTCGAGGGGCTCAAACGCGCCGGCAAGGTTGCGCATGGCGCCGGCGTCCGGTTCGGAATCGAGCCGCTGAACCGCTTCGAGACGGACATCGCCAACACCGCGCGGCACGCCATTCAGCTTGCGGAGCGCGCGGATTCGCCGGCCGTCGGCGTGATGCTCGACACGTTTCACATGAACATGGAGGAGTGGGATCTGCCGCAGGCCATCCGGCAGACCGGCCACCGCCTGTTTCACTTCCAGGCGAACGAGAACAATCGCGGCTTTGTCGGTTCGGGCCATATCGACTGGCCGCCGATCGCGCGCGCGCTGGCGGATGTCGGCTATGACGGGCCGGTGGTGCTGGAGCCGTTCCGCCGCGATGACGAGGACGCCGGCGTCACGCTCGCGCAATGGCGCGCGCCGACGAGGGATGAGGATGACAGGCTGGCGGCGTCGATCGCCTATCTGAAAGGCGCGCTCGCTTTCGCAAGGAGGGCGGCATGACCGTTCGCATCGGCTGGATCGGCTGCGGCGTTCACGCAAACGAAATGCTGCTGCCGCAGCTCGTTCGTCATGACGTCGAGATCGCCGCGCTCTGCGACATCGACGCGGATCGGTTAGGCCGCGCCGGGCGCCGTTACGGCGTCGCGCCGGAGCGCCAGACGCGGGACTGGAAAGAGGTGCTGGCGCGCGGCGACATCGACGCGATCGGCGTCGCGGCCGGACCATCGGCTCATCTCGAAGTCGGAATCGCGGCCCTCGCGCGGGGCTTGCCCGTCTTCGCGGAAAAGCCGCCCGCCGCCACGGCGGCGGAAGCGCAGAAACTCGCCGACGCTTCGGCGCGCGCCGGAAAGCCCGTCGTGCTCGGCTTCATGAAGCGCTACTCGACCGCGAATCGCATTGCGATCAATCTCGTTCATTCCTCGGAGTTCGGCGCGCCGGCGAGCTTTCTCGGCGAATACATGACGGCGCCGACCTATTTCGAGAAAGACCCGGATTACACGGGCTTTTATCTGCATCACTGCGTGCATTATTTCGATCTCGTGCCGCATCTGATGGGCGAGGTCGTCGCTCTCGGCGCCCGTCGCCAAGAGATCGCGCCGGGCAAGCTGCTGCTGCATGTCGATTTCCGCTTCGCGTCGGGCGGGATAGGCACGCTCGTCATGGGCACGCATCAGTCGCGCGGCACGCCGATGGAGTGGTGGCAGGTGATGGGCGACCATCGCCGCGTCGAGGTGCGCAACCTGCATGAGGTCCGCTATTTCCGCGCGCCGCCCTTCAAGGTCGACCGCGCCGACGCGACCCTGCGCGACGGCGAGGACACGCTGGTCTGGGAGCCGAACTTCACTGTCGCGGCGAATGAGGACCACAAAGGCTATCACGCGCTGATCGGCGATTTCCTCAAGCTCGTGCGCGGCGAAAAGGCGGATGCGCCGTTGGCCGCCGACGGCGCGCGCGCGATGGCGCTGCTGGAGAGGATGATCGCCGCGGCGAAGTGAATGCGGAGCCGCCTCGGCCGCTCATGCGAAGGTGAGCTGCACTTTCATTGACTGTCGCTTGTCGGCAGCGAGCTCGAACGCCTCGACCGCGCGATCGAGCGGCAGCGACGCCGTGACGAGCGGCCGCACGTCGATGCGTCGCGTCGCGATCGCGGTGGCCGCGGCGGCGAATTCCTCATGAAAGCGGAAGGAGCCGCGCAGATTGAGCTCCTTCGCCGTGACGACGTTCAGGGGGACGTCGAGCGAGCCCCCGATCCCGACCTGAACGATCACGCCTTGCGGTCGCGTCAGCTCGATCGCCTGCGCCAGCGCGCGGGGATGGCCCGAACATTCGAACGCGACGTCGATCTGTCCCTTGTCGCGCGCCTCGGCGGATAGCGCCGCCGCATCGCGCGCCACATTCACGGCGCGCGTCGCGCCCAGCCTGCTGGCGAAAGCCAGCGGCTCGTCGATGACGTCGGTGACGATGACCTCGCGCGCTCCCGCATCCCTTGCGGCGAGCAACACAAGCGCGCCGATCGGGCCGCAGCCGGTGACGAGAACGCGCCTTCCGCGAACATCGCCGGCCTGCCGCACCGCATGCATCGCGACCGCGAGCGGCTCGCACATCGCAGCTTCGGCAGGCGACGCATCGTCGCCGACCGGAACGCACTGCGCGGCGGGGACGACGATCCGTTCGCGAAACCCGCCCTGCACATGCGGCGTGCGCATGGCGCTTCCCCAGAACAGCATGTCGAGACAGTGCTGCGCGGCGCCGGCGCGGCAGTAAACGCATTGCCCGCAGGGGCGGCTTGGATTGAGCGCGACGGCGGCGCCGATGGAAAACCCCGACACGCCTGCGCCGAGCGCTTCGATTCGGCCCGCGACCTCGTGGCCGAGGATCATCGGCTCGCGCACGCGGATCGCGCCGAACCCGCCGTCGAGATAATAGTGGAGATCCGATCCGCACACGCCTCCGGCGGCGACGCGCACGAGAACCTCGCCCGCGCCGGGCTGCGCCAATGGCCGCGTTTCGACCCGCAGATCTTTCGCGGCGTGGATGACGCAGGCGCGGGTCGTGTCGGTCATCGCGGCTCCTTCACGCGGCGCGCCGGCGCGACAGCGCCGCGATGACGCCGCGCAGCTCGGCCAGCCCCTTCATGCGTCCGATGAGCGTGTAGCCCGGATGCGTCTTGCGGGCGGCGTCGGACAGCAGGACATGGCCGTGGTCAGGCCTGAACGGGATCGGCGCCGCGCCTTCGGCGCGCCGGCGACTGTCTTCTTCAAGAAGCGCGTCGATCACCGCGATCATGTCCGTGTCGCCGCCGAGATGATCCGCTTCGTAGAACGAGCCGTCCGCCTCGCGCGACGTATTGCGGAGATGCGCGAAATGAACGTGCCTTGCGAAGCGCCGCGCCATTGCGGGAACGTCGTTCTGTGGGCCGGCGCCAAGCGAGCCGGTGCAGAATGTGATTCCGTTCGCCGGCGAGGGAACGGCGTTGACGATGAAGGCGAGATCGTCTGCGCTCGACACGATGCGCGGCAGGCCGAGCAGCGGCCGCGGCGGATCGTCGGGATGCACGCACAAGCGCAGGCCGTGCTCCTCCGCGGTCGGAACGACCTCTTTCAGGAAGCGCGTGTAATTGGCGCGCAATGTGGCGACGTCGACGCCGCGATAGCGCTCCAGCATGCGCCGCAGACCGGGAAGGTCATAGCGGTCGAAGGCGCCGGGCAATCCCGCCATGATGGTGGCGAGCAGTTGCGCCTTGTCGCTCTCGCTGGCGCTGTCGTGCCAGGCGCGCGCCGCGGCCATCACCTCGTCGTTCTGTTCCGCCTCGGCGCCGGGGCGCTGCAGCATCAGGCAGTCGAAAGCCGCGTAGAGCGGCGCGTCGAAGCGCAGCGCCGAAGCGCCGTTCGGCAGGCGGAAGGAGAGGTTCGTGCGCGTCCAGTCGAGCACGGGCATGAAATTATAACAGATCGTGCGGACGCCGCACGCCGCGAGGTTGCGCAGCGACGCGCGGTAATTGTCGAAATAGCGGTCGAGCGGTCCTTCATTGATCTTGATCGCTTCATGGATCGGCAGGCTCTCGACGACGCTCCAGACGAGGCCGGCTTCCGCGATCAGCTTTTGACGCTCTTCGATCGCCGAGACGGGCCAGATTTCTCCGTACGGAATCTCATGCAGGGCGGTCACGACGCCTGTCGCGCCGGTCTGGCGGATTTCATCCAGCCGGACATTGTCGGCCGGTCCGAACCAGCGCCACGTTTCCTCCATGGACACCCTCTTGACGCGGCCGTTTGTTCGCCGCCTGCTTCCGCGCCATGCGCGGCGCGCCCTTTCATCCGCCGCTTGAGATATTTGGTCAACCTCGTATGGTGGAAGTCGAAGCGGAGTTCCGCCAGAAATAGCCCGGCGTTGATAGCCGGCGAAGAATGGGGAGGAAAACAATGGCCGCTTTCTCGCGCCGTCAGTTCGCCGCAGGCGGAGCCGCCGCCCTCGGCATGGCTTTTTTGGGTTCGCCGGTTTTCGGGCAGTCCAATACGCGGCTCCGCTGCTTCTGGTGGGGCAATCCCGAGCGTGACAGACGTACACGCGCAGCGCTTGACGCCTACCAGGCCAAGGCCCCCGGCGTGCAGGTCAGTTCGGAATCCATCGGCTGGGGCGAATACTGGACCAAGCTCGCGACGCAGACGGCAGGCGGCAATGCGCCCGACCTGATCCAGATGGATTACCGCTACATCTACGAATATGCGCGCCGCAACACGTTGATGGCGCTCGAAAGCGTGATGCCGAAGCCGCTCGATCTGTCGAACTTCTCGGCGAACGCGCGCGATTGCGGCAAGGTCGACGGCAAGCTTTACGGCGTGTCGATGGGGTCGAACTCCAAGGCGATGATCTATGACGTCGCCATGTTCGAGAAGGTCGGCGTGAAGTCGCTCGACATCGGCTGGACCTGGGACGACATGGCGCGCATCGCCGGCGAGATTTCGAAGATTAATCCCGGCAAATACTGGGGCACCGGCGACAACAGCCGCTGGGAGCAGGGCTTTGAGCACTGGCTCAACCAGCACGGCAAGAACATGTACACCGAGGACGGCAAGGCGAACTTCTCCCGCGAGGAGGTCGCGGAATGGTTCGAGCTGTGGGACAAGCTGCGCAAGTCGGGCGCATGCGCGCCGGCCGAGGTCGGGGCGATGAACACCGGCGGCATCGACATGTATGAGATCAGCCGCGGCCAGGCGGCGATGAGCTACGCCAACTCCAACCAGGTGGTCGCGTTCCAGGCGATCAGCAAGAGCAAGCTGGGGCTCAGCGTGTTTCCGAACACGCCGGGCAAGCCGTCGGGCCACTACATCAAGCCGGCGATGCTGATGAGCGTCTCCTCGCGCAGCCGCGCGCAGGAGGAGGCCGCGAAAATCATCCAGTTCATGATGAACGAGGAGGCCGGCGTGCGTGCGCTTGGCATCGAGCGCGGCGTGCCCGGCTCGGTCGAGGCGCAGAAGATGATCGCGCCCGATCTCGACGATCTCGGCAGGGCGCAGGTGGATTACGTCGCGGCCGTCACCAAGGTCGCGGTTCCGCTGCCGCCGCCGCCGCCGAAGGGCGCCGGCGAGATCGAAACCCTGTTGCGGCGTGTCGCCGACAGCGTCGCGTTCGGCAAGCAGGACGTGAAGGCGGGCGCCGCCCAGTTCCATACGGAGGCGGTGAACGTTCTCGCGCGCGCCTGAGCAGGCGAATAGCGCGTCCGCCGCATGAACGGCGTTCGAAAGGCGCAGACGAGCCCGGCCCGATCCCGTTTTCGCGACGAGGATCTGCCGGGCTATCTGTTCATGGCCCCCTGGATCTTGGGGTTTCTTCTTTTCACGCTGGGGCCGACGCTCGCGTCTCTCGGCCTCGCCTTCACGAAATTCGATCTTTTGAGCCCGCCGCAATGGATCGGCGTCGATAATTTCACCTTCATGTTCACGCAGGACCAGCGTTTCTGGAACGCGCTGCGCGTGACCTTTGTCTATCTGCTGCTGGAGGTGCCGCTCAAGCTCGCCTTCGCGCTCGCCATCGCGATGGCCATGGACAAGGGCATTCGCGGCGGCGACCTTTATCGCGCGCTGTTCTATGTTCCCTCGCTGCTTGGCGGCTCGGTCGCGATCGCGGTTCTGTGGCGACAGCTTTTTCAGGGCGACGGCGTCGTCAATCAGGTTCTGCTGTGGCTGTTCGGCGTGCAGGGGCCGAGCTGGATCTCAAATCCGGAGACGTCGCTTTATACGCTCGTCATCCTTGCGGTGTGGCAGTTCGGCTCGCCGATGATCATCTTTCTCGCAGGGTTGCGGCAGATTCCCGCCGAGCTTTATGAGGCGGCGTCGATCGACGGCGCGACCCGCTGGAAGCAGTTCTGGCGCATCACATTGCCGCTGCTCGCCCCTGTCCTGTTCTTCAACATCGTGTTTCAGACCATCGAGGCGTTCAAGGCGTTCACGCCGGCCTTCATCATCAGCGGCGGCACCGGCGGGCCGGTCGATTCGACCCTGTTCTACACGCTTTATCTTTATCAGGAGGCGTTCGCGCATTTCCGCATGGGCTACGCGTCCGCGCTGGCCTGGGTGCTTCTCGTCATCATCGGCGTCTGCACGACGCTGAGCTTCCTGGCCTCGAAATACTGGGTGTTCTACGAAGATGAGCGCTGAAGCGGGACCGGGGCAGGTGGGGTCGGAGCCGACGATCGTCGGCGTGATCGCGCGGCATGTCCTGCTGATCGCCGGCTCCGTCCTGATGCTCTATCCGCTGCTCTGGATGCTTGCGAGCTCGTTCAAGCCCGAAGCGGGCATTTTCAGCAATCTGTCGCTCATCCCGCCCAGCCTCAATCCAAAAAACTACATCGACGGCTGGAACGCGCTCGAGGTCAGCTTCTCGCGCTTTTACTGGAACTCGTTTCTCATCGCGATCCTCGTGGTCATCGGCAATGTCATGTCCTGCTCGCTGACCGCCTACGCCTTCGCGAGGCTCAGGTTCCGCGGCCGAAATATTCTGTTTGCGTTGATGATGATGACGCTGATGCTGCCCTATCACGTCACGCTCATTCCCCAATATGTGCTGTTCCTGAATATCGGCTGGATCGACACCATCCTGCCGCTCGTCGTGCCGAAGTTCCTGGCGGTGGACGCCTTCTTCATCTTTCTCATGGTGCAGTTTTTTCGCGGGCTGCCGCGCGAGCTCGACGAGGCGGCCAAGATCGATGGCTGCGGCCCCTGGCGCATCTACTGGATGATCATTCTGCCGCTCTCGAAGCCGGTTCTCGCGACCGCCGCGATCTTCTCCTTCCTCTGGACCTGGAACGACTTCTTCGGCCCGCTGATCTATCTCAACGACATTTCGCGCTACACCGTGCCGCTGGCGCTGCGCGCCTTTGTCGACTCGACCGGGACGTCGGCCTGGGGGCAGTTGTTCGCCATGTCCACCCTCGCGATCGCGCCGATTTTCCTGTTCTTCCTGCTGTTCCAGCGGCTGATCATCCGCGGCGTGGCCATGTCCGGCCTCAAGGGATGATGCGGCTATCTCACCATCGTCGCGACAAAGTCCGGAATGACAATCTGGTTCGCAAGGTCTGATCATGACGCATCGCTCCATCCGCTTCGCCGCCATCGGGCTCAACCACAACCATATCTACGGACAGACGCGGTGCCTGCTCGACGCCGGCGCCGAGCTCGTCGCCGTATATGCGCCGGAGGACGATCTCGCCGAGGCCTATTGCAAGGCGTTTCCCCAGGCGAAGCGGGTCTCCGACAGGCGCGCCATTCTCGATGATCCGTCGATCCGGATGATCGTGACCGCTTCGATTCCCGACGAGCGCGCCGCGACCGCGATCGAGGCGATGCGCTCCGGCAAGGACGTGATGGTGGACAAGCCGGGCGTCGTGTCGCTCGAACAGCTCGCCGAGGTGAAGCGCGTCCAGCAGGAGACGGGGCGCATCTGGTCCGTGTGTTTCTCAGAGCGTTTCGAGACGCGCTCGACGGAGCGGGCGAGCCAGCTCGTTGCGGCCGGCGCGATCGGCAGGGCGGTGCAGACGATCGGCGTCGGGCCGCACGCGCTCAACAACAACGCCCGGCCCGACTGGTTCTTCCAGCGCAAGCGCTATGGCGGCATTCTCACCGACATCGCCGCTCACCAGTGCGATCAGTTCCTGCATTTCACCGGCTCGACGAGCGCCGAGGTGGTCGCGTCCCATATCGCCAACTACGCCAACCCGCAGACGCCGGAGCTCGAGGATTTCGGCGAGGTGATGCTGCGCGGCTCCGGCGGCTCCGGCTATATCCGCGTCGACTGGTATACGCCTAACGGGCTTGGCGTCTGGGGCGACGGCCGGCTGACGATTCTCGGCACGGACGGCTACATCGAGCTGCGCAAATATATCGACGTCGCCGGCCGGCCGGGCGGCGATCATCTGTTCCTGGTTGACGGCAAGGAGACGCGCTACGTCGACTGCTCCGGCGTCGCGCTCTCCTATGGTCCCAAACTCATCGCCGACGTGCTCGACAGGACGGAAACGGCGATGCCGCAGGCGCATTGTTATCTGGCGACGGAGCTCGCTCTGACCGCCGAGGCCAAGGCCGTCCGTCTCGGAGCGGTGACATGAGCCGGCGCCTCAAGGTCGCGATCGTCGGGCTCGGAATCGGCGGCCAGCACGCCGAGGCCTATGCGAAGCTGCCGGACCTGTTCGAGATCGCGGCGGTCTGCGATCTCGACGATGCGCGTCTGGAGGAGGCCGCGCGGCGCTTCGGCGCGCCGCATCGCTTGAAGGATTATGCGGAACTGCTCCGGCTCGACGGTCTAGACATCGTCGACATCTGCACGCCGCCCCACGCGCATTTCGGGCTGATCGCCAGCGCGCTCGCCGCGGGCAAGCATGTGGTGTGCGAGAAGCCGCTCGTCGGCTCGCTGGCCGACGTCGATCGGCTGGCGGTTCTCGAAAGGGAATCGAGCGGGCGCATCATGCCCATCTTTCAGTATCGTTTTGGCAACGGCTTGCAGAGGCTGAAATATCTGTCCGACCGCGGCCTTGTCGGAACGCCCTATCTGACGACGATCGAGACCGCCTGGTTTCGCGGCGCCGATTACTATGCGACGCAATGGCGTGGAAAATGGGCGACCGAGATGGGCGGCGTCTGCCTCACGCAGGCGATTCATTCCCATGACATGCTATCCTACATCAACGGGCCGATCCGTCGCCTGTTCGCCCGCGTGGCGACGCGGGTGAACAAGATCGAGGTCGAGGATTGCGCGGCCGTGTCGGTGGAGATGGAGAACGGCTCGCTCGCCACCCTGTCCGCGACCCTGGGTTCGGCGACGCAGATTTCACGGCTGCGCTTCGCCTTCAGCGACGTCACCGCGGAAAGCAATCTCGATCCCTATCGCCCCTCGCGCGATCCATGGACCTTCGTCAGCATCTGGCCCGACAAGCAGGCGCTGATCGATGTCGCGCTGAAGGACTTCAAGCCGCAGCGCGAATTCTTTGAAGGTCAGTTCGAGCGCATGCATGAGGCGCTGACGAAGGGCGGAGACCTGCCCGTGACGCTCGCGGACGCGCGCGCGTCGCTGGAGCTGATCACCGCGATCTATCATTCCGCGCGGACGGGCGAGGCCGTCGACTTTCCCATCGGCCCGGATCATCCGCTTTATCGCGGCTGGCTGCCGGCCGATCATTGCAAGGCTTGAGGGTCAGCCATGTCGCGTCTTCGCCTCGCCGTCATCGGCGCCGGTCCCGCCGTCGAGCCGCATGCGAAAAGCCTGCTCGACCTTTTCGACCGCGTCGAGGTTGTCGCCGTCGCCTCGCGTAGCGTCGAGCGCACGCAGGCTTTCGCGAAAAAATTTCCGCTGCCGGTTTCGACCGACATCGACGGGCTGATCGCGGACCCGTCGATCCAGGCGATCATCCTGCTGACGCCGCCGAACGCGCATCTCGCGGTCGCCGAGCGCTGCTTCGCCCACGGCAAGCACGTGCTGGTCGAGAAGCCGATCGATGTGACGGCCGAGCGGGGCCAGCGCATGGTCGATGCGGCGCGCAGGGCGGGGCGAACCTTGGGAGTCGTCCTGCAGCATCGCTTCCGCGAGGCGTCGCTGCGCCTTCGGCGGCGCATCGACGAAGGCGCGCTGGGCGAGATCGCCTGGGCCGCGATGGCGGCGCCTTGGTGGCGCCCGCAGAGCTACTATGACGAGCCCGGCCGCGGAACCTATGCGCGCGACGGCGGCGGCGTGCTGATCACGCAGGCGATCCACACCATCGATCTGTTTCGCTCGCTCGTCGGCGTGAGCAAGGTCGACAGCGCGCAGGTCGCGCGCACGCCGCTGCACCGCATGGAAGGCGAGGATCTGGCCAACGCCCTCGTCCGGCTCCGCAACGGCGCGCCTGGCGTTATCCAGGCGACCACGGCGTTCTTTCCGGGATCGCCCGAACGCATCGAGATCATCGGAACGAAAGCGAGCGCGGTTCTGGGCGGCGGCGCGCTGACGATCACCGACCTGACCGGAGCGAAGGAGGTCGTCGAGGCCGAGGGCGGCACGGGGGCCGGCGCGAACATCATGGATTTCCCGCATGACGCGCATCGCGCGCTGATCGCGGATTTTATCGACGCGGTGGAGCGGGGGCGGCCGCCCCTCGTCAGCGGCGAGGAGGCGTTGGAGACGCAGTTGTTGATCGAGGCGATTCTCGCCGCCGGCGACTGGCGGCGGCCGGACGCGTCCGGCCCCACGACCTGACGGAACCAAAGAAATTACAGGCTGAGGCCCCGGAGCGTTGCGCCGGCGCCGGGCGCAGGCGTCGATGACTGATCGGTCGCCGGGCGAGCGGCGATGAGCGGAGCCCATCGCCAACAGGGTTCGACGGGGCCCGACGGGCGGCGTTTTGCGCCGCCCGCGTTAAGCCGGGCTTACGCCGCGGCCTTGACCGGCTCGCTCTTCTCCCATTCCGGTCCCCAAACCTGCACCACATGACCGGGAGACACTTCGCGATATTGCCGGATCGGCGGGATGTAGTCCGGCGCGCGCACCGGGCTCTTGATCTCGTCGTTGGAGACCGAGCGCTTCTCACTCCGCCGCGTCGGGTCGGGGATCGGCACCGCCGCAATCAACCGCTTCGTGTAGGGATGCTGCGGATTGTCGAATATCGAGGCGCGAGGTCCGATCTCGACGATCTCGCCGAGATACATCACCGCCACGCGGTGCGCCACGCGTTCGACCACGGCCATGTCGTGCGAGATGAACAGATAGGCCAGGCGCATGCTCGCCTGCAGATCAAGCATCAGGTTGATGACCTGCGCCTTGATCGACACGTCGAGCGCCGAGACCGATTCGTCGGCGACGATCAGCTTCGGCTGGAGCGCCAGCGCGCGCGCGATGCAGATGCGCTGGCGCTGGCCGCCGGAGAACTCGTGCGGGAAGCGCTGCGCCATCTCGGGCTGAAGGCCGACGCGCCGCAGGAGGTCCGCCACCTTGTCGCGCGCCTGGGAGCGAGTGGCGAGCTTATGCACGAGCAGCGGTTCGGCGATCGCCGCGCCGACGCTGAGGCGCGGGTTGAGGCTGGCGAAGGGGTCCTGGAAGATCATCTGCGCGCGGCGTCGCATGTCGCGCAGCGCGCTCTTCCCGAGATTGAGCACGTCCTCGCCGTCGATGACGATGGAGCCGCTCTTGGGTTCGATCAGCCGCATGATGGAGCGGCCGGTCGTTGATTTGCCGCAGCCCGACTCGCCGACGAGCGCCAGCGTCTCGCCCGCATGCAGGCTGAAGGAGACGTCCTCCACGGCATGGACCCGGCCGGATACGCCGCCCAGGATGCCGGAATGGATGTCGAAGCGCGTGACGAGATTCCGGACCTCGAGCACCGGCCGTTCGGCCGCCGCCACCGTGTCCGGCGTTTCCTCCGGAACGTCGGATTCGCCGGTCGTCTTGTCGACCACGGGAAAGCGCATCGGACGGGCATGGCCGTGCATCGAGCCGAGTTTCGGCACGGAGGACAGGAGCGCGCGCGTGTAGGGGTGCTTCGTATGCGCGAAAATGTCCTCGGTTCGGCCCTGTTCGACCGCCTCGCCATTGTACATGACGACCGTGCGGTCGGCGATTTCCGCCACCACGCCCATGTCGTGCGTGATGAAGAGCACCGCCATGCCTTCCTCATGCTGAAGCAGCTTGATGAGGTCGAGGATCTGCGCCTGAATTGTGACGTCGAGCGCCGTCGTCGGCTCGTCCGCGATCAGCAGCTTCGGCTTGCACGCCAGCGCCATCGCGATCATCACGCGCTGGCGCATGCCGCCGGAGAAGCGGTGCGGATATTCATGGAAGCGCGATTTCGCGGCGGGGATGCGCACCTTTTCAAGCAGGCGGATCGTCTCCGCCTCCGCTTCCGCGCGCGACATGCCGCGATGGAGGATGAGCGCCTCCGCGATCTGGAAGCCGATGGTGAGCACCGGGTTGAGGCTCGTCATCGGCTCCTGGAAGATCATCGCGACCTCGTTGCCGCGCACCTTCCGCATCTCGGGCTCCGGCAGGTCGAGCAGGCTGCGACCGGCGAGAGAAATCTTGCCTTCGATCTTGCCGTTCGTCTCCGGCACCAGCCGCATGATCGACAGGGCGGTGACGCTCTTTCCCGAGCCCGATTCGCCGACGACGGCCACGACTTCCTTCGGGGCGACGTCAAAGGACACGCCGCGGACGACCGGGCGCCATAAGCCGTCCCGCCAGAATGACGTGGTCAGGTTGGAAACGGACAGAACGGGCGGCGTCGACAAGTCATTCCCCTCATGCGTTTATGGAAAGCCGCGCTCTTGGCGCGGCGGCTTCGCCCTAATGTGCGGGATGCGCCGTCCCCTGTCCAGCGTGCTGCGGCGCCGCTTTCGGCGTCACAGATTGCGGGCCATCTTCGGATCGAGCGCGTCCCGAAGCCCGTCGCCCAGCAGATTGACCGCGAGAACCGCGAGCGAGAGGAAGGCGGCCGGAAACAGGATGATGTAAGGCTTGACCTGCCACAGCGCCCGTCCCTCGGACATGATGTTGCCCCAGGACGGAATGTTCGGCGGCGTTCCCGCCCCGATGAAGGAGAGGATCGCCTCGATGATCATCGCGCTGGCGCAGATATAGGTCGCCTGGACCATCAGCGGCGCCAGCGTGTTGGGAAGCACATGCTTGAACATGATCGTCGGCGTGCGCGCGCCGATGGAGACGGCTGCGTCGATGAAGGGTTGTTCGCGCAATGACAGGGTGACGCTGCGGGCCAGGCGCGAGACGCGCGGAATCTCGGCGATCGTGATCGCGATGATGACGTTGCCGACGCTGCCCCGGGTCAGCGCCATCAGCGCCACCGCGAGCAGGATCGAGGGAATCGACATCAGCCCGTCCATGGCGCGCATCACGGTGTTGTCCACCGCCCGGATGAAGCCGGCCGTCAGTCCGATCAGGAGCCCGATCGCCGTGGCGATGAACGCCACCGAAAATCCCACCATCAGCGACACGCGCGTTCCGTAGATGACGCGCGAATAAAGGTCGCGGCCGAGCAGGTCGGTTCCGAACCAGTTCGCGGCCGAGGGAACGCGGGCGCGCCGCGCCGGCATCAGCGCCGCCGGATCCGTCGTCCCCAGAAACGGCGCGAAAATGGCGACGGCGACGAGCAGCGCCAGCAGAATCGCGCCCACCGTCGCCGTGGGATAGGCGCGCGCCAGCCGCCACGCTCTCGCGGCGCGTCCGCGCGTCGCGCGCTCGACGGCGACCGTCTCGCCGCGCGCGGTGTTGACGAGCGCGCTCAATAGCGGATCCTCGGGTCGAGCAGCGTGTAGAAAATGTCGATGGCGAGATTGATCAGGACATAGGCGAAGCTGAACAGCAGCACCACGCCCTGGATCACGGGAAAATCACGCCGCAGGATGGCGTCCACCGTCAGCCGCCCGACGCCGGGAATGGCGAACACGCTTTCGGTCACCACCGCGCCGCCGATCAGCAGCGCGATGCCGATGCCGATGACGGTGACGATCGGGACCGACGCGTTCTTCAGCGCATGCACGAAAAGAATCCGGATCTGTCCGAGGCCTTTCGCGCGCCCGGTGCGGACATAGTCCTGCTGCAGCGTCTCAAGCATGGTGGCGCGCGTGATGCGCGCGATCAGCGCGATATAGACGAGGCCGAGCGACGTCGCCGGCAGGATCAGGTTGCGCAGCCAGGGCCAGACGCCGTGGGACAGGGGCGTGTATCCCTGCACCGGCAGCCAGTCGAGTTCGAGCGCGAACACATAGGCGAAGGCGTAGCCGACGACGAAGCCGGGGATCGAGAAGCCGAACACGGCGATGATCATCACCGTGCGATCCATCCACCGGCCCGCTTTCCAGGCCGCGACGACGCCGAGCGGCACCGCGACCGCGATCGCGAGCAGAAGCGTGAGCGCCATCAGCGACAAGGTGGGTTCGATCCGCTGTCCGATCATCTCCGAGACTGAGGTGTTGGTGAAGATCGACGATCCGAGATCGCCGTGAAGCAGCCGCCAGACCCAGTCGGCGAACTGCGTGAGGAAGGGGCGGTCGAGCCCGAGCCGCAGCCGCACCCGCTCGATGTCCTCGGGCGTCGCCTGGTCGCCGGCGATCAGGGCGGCGGGATCGCCCGGCGCGACGAAGAGGAGGCTGAAGACGAAGAACGCGACGAACGCCATCACCGGGATGGTCGCGAGAACACGCCGGAGAATGTAGCTCGCCATCAGCCGTCCGCATCCTTCCCAAGGTCGCGCGTCCATCCGCGCAAAGCAAGTCCCGGAGCGCGGCGGGAGCCGCGCCGGCGCTCAGTTGAAGGGCGCCGGCGGCCGCTTCTTCGCCCAGTCCGTCGCTGCTTCGAGCGCCGCTCCCGCGCTCAGGATGCGCCGCTCGGCGAACCAGGGGCCTACGACCTGCAGGCCGACCGGCAACCCGTCGCGCGTGAATCCGGCCGGGAACGACGCCGCTGGATGCCCCGTCAGGTTGAACGGATAGAGCGGGGCGGCCCATTCCGCATACATCTCGGTCGCCACGGAGCCGCCGGCGTCGAGCTTTTTCGGCGGCGCTGTCATCGTCGGCGTCACGATGAGGTCGAAACGTTCGAACAGAGCCTGCATCGCGCGATAGAACTGCGTGCGGCGGTCGACGGCGCGCAGCAGGTCGGTTGTGGAATAGCCTTGCCCCTTCGCGATGCTCTCGCGCAGCGACGGCGTCATCCCGTCGCCCAGCTGGTCCGCGAACGCTGACAGCCGCGCCGTATGCGCTGTGGTGGCGATCACGACATAGGTGTCGAACAGATCGTTGAAGCAGTCGTCCCGCAGCGGTTCGACGATCGCGCCCCGGCTTTCGAGGGCGGCGACGGCGGCGCCGGTCAAGGCGGCGACCTCGCTCTCGGTGCGGTAGCGGCCGAAATGCTCAATCCAGCCGATGCGCAGCCCCTTCACATCGTCGCGCGTCAGCGGTGAGCTGTCGAGCGGCGGCGCGCCGATGCTGTAGGGATCGCCTGCGACGGGCCCCGCCATGACGGAGAGATACAGCGCCACATCGTCCACCGTGCGCGCCATCGGCCCGACAAAGGCGTAATTGCCGAAGGCGTCCGCGAAGGTCTCGTTGGGAATGCGCCCGAGCGTCGCCTTGATGCCGCTCACGCCGGCGCAGGAGGCCGGGCAGCGGATCGAGCCGCCGCCGTCCGTGCCGATGGCGATGGGAGCGACGCCGGCCGCGAGCGCCGCGCTCGCGCCGCCGCTCGATCCGCCCGGCGTATGGTCGAGATCCCACGGGCTTCGCGTGACGCCGAAGGCGGGGCTGTCGGTCAGCACCTTGTGCGCGAATTCCGGCAGGTTGGTCTTGCCGATCATGATCGCGCCGGCTTTCAGCGTGCGCGCCGAGACCTCGGCGTGGGAAGGCGCGATGAAATCCTTCATCGCGGCCGAGCCGTTGGCGAACCGGAAACCCTCGACCGCCACATTGTCCTTGATCGTCACGGGCACGCCATGCAGCGGCCCGAGCGACGCGCCGCTCATGACGGCCTCTTCCGCGCGCCGCGCCGCGGCGCGCGCTGTATCCGCGGTGATCTCGCTGAACAGATTCAGCGTGGGCTGAAATCGTTCGGCGCGATCGAGGGTCGCGTTCACGACCTCGACCGGCGACAGCTTTTTGGTTGCGATCGCTGCGGCGAGTTCAGTCGCAGGCAGCCAGCAGATGTCGTCGGTCGTCATGGTCGCTGGTCAGCTCTTTGCGATTTCCGCGATCTTGCCGCGCGCGTCCAAGTCGAAACCCTTCTCGCGCACCGCGTCAAGCACCTTGCCGGTCCACTCCACGCGGCCCGGATCGCTGCCTTCGAGAACGACGAGCAGCAGCCCCTCCTGATCGCTCACATTGCGGAATCCGCGCATCACATGGATCGGCACGGAGACGACGTCATACTGATTCAAGATGACCTCGTTTTCGCCCTTGTCGCCCCAGTGGATCGACCATGTGCCGGTCAGCGGAATGAAGCACTCGACCGTCGTATGGTTGTGAAGCCCGGTGCCCTTGCCGGGACCGGCCTTGACGATCGACAGGTTGAAGCCGTCGGCCGCGGTGATCGGCGGACGCACGTCGGGATCCTCCATGACCCCATTGCCGATGATGCTGTAGATCTCGCGCTCGAACTGCGGCAGCACCGCGTCGATGAGAGGCCGCTTGCTCGGCTTCATATCCTTGAAGAAAGCGACGCGGCTGAGCATCTCCTCCTTGCTGACTTCACGGGTTGGTATCGCCATTGCTAGGCTCCTTTCTGAATTCCGTTGTCGCGCAGGCGCGTTATTTCTTCTCGATGTTCCAGTAGGCGAGGAAGTAGGAGTCGAGCACGCCGCTGATGTTGGGCCTGTAGGCGTTCACGACGTCGAACTGTCCCGCCGGCACGTAGGGGATGAAGTCCCACATGCGCTTCTGGAAGGCCTCGAACGCGGTCTTGCGCGCGGCCTCGTCCGGCGCCGCGAGGAAAGCCTGGCGCAGCTTCTCGCCCTCGGGATCGCAGGGAAAGCCCGGCCAGCTTTTACCTTCGCAGTTCAGGTCAAGCGACACGTTGGTCAGCGGATGAAACCAAGAGGTTCCCACGGCGTAGTAGGCGAAGAGATTATAGCCGCCCGAGCCGATCGGCAGATTGCGCTGGTTGATCCGCTGCAGCATGCCGGGAAAGTCCGTCATCTGCACGTCGACCTTGACGCCGGCCTCCTGAAGACGCCGCGCCAGAATCTGCGTCATCGCATTGATCGGCGCGAGCTGCGGCGTGCCGATGAGGATGAGAGTCTCGCCCTTGTATCCCGCTTCCGCCAGGAGCTTCTTCGCCTTCGGAATATCGACCTTGCGATAGGGCTCCGATCCGGATTCGGTGCCATAGACCGATCCGCAGATGCTGAACGAATAGCAGTGCTCCCACTTGCCGTCGTCGCCCGCCACCGCCGGCATCATTTCGTCCTGGTCGATCAGCAGCGCGAGGGCCTGCCGCGCGCGCACGTCGTTGAAAGGCGGAAGCTGGAAGTTCGGCCTGACGAACGCGACCGTGGGCAGCGAGGCCGTGCGCCGCACGGTGACGCCGCGCTTGCGCAGGAACGGCGTCAGATCGGGTCCGACCGTGTCCCAGAAATCGACCTCGCCGGTCGCGAGCGCGTTCGCGGCCGTGGTGGCGTCCGGCATGATCGTCCATTCCACGCGATCGACCTTCACGTTGCGCGCGCCGGCCAGCCCGTTCGCCGGTTCGGAGCGGACGAGATAATCGGGATTGCGCTCGAAGACCGCGCGGGCGCCGGCCTGACGCTCGCTGGCGACATATTTGAACGGCCCGGAGCCGATCGGATTGGTGAGCGGAACATTGTCGGGCCGCTTGGCGTCCGCTTCGCGCATGATCGCGGCGATGGGCGCGCCCGGACCGGCGAGCATGAATTCGACCAGACCGAATTTCTGGTTGAGAACGAGCTTGAAGGTGAGATCGTCCACCGACGTCAGCGATGCGAGACGGGACTTGAGCTGCCCGCCGATCGATGTTCCGTTCATCCACCGCTCGATGGAGGCGACGACGTCGCGCGTCGTCACCGGCGAGCCGTCGTGAAACTTGAGGCCCTGGCGCAGCGTGAACGTGTAGGTCAGCCCGTCTTCGCTGACGGTCTTCTTGTCGACCATCATCGGCTGCGGCGTGAGATCCTTGTCGAGCGCATATAGCGTGTCGAACACCATCTGCGAATAAACGCGGGAAATCAGATTGGCGCCGCGCGTGGGATCGAGTTCGGAAATATCGGTGCTTGGCACGACCTTCAGGACGCGGTTTGCGTCCTGCGCCGCCGCCGTCGCGGCTGTCAGGGCGAGCGACAGGGATATGGTGATTGCAGAGAGCTTCATGAGACTTCTCCTCCTTGTCTCACTCGCATGGCGCATTTAGCGGCGGCTCCTCACGGACGCCGACGCCCGTCAAAGCTTTCATGCGTTTCTCATCGTGTCAACCATCCGGTTGATTGATAGATTGGCGCCGGTCGCTTTTCCCTTGCGCGGTCCCCGCCATCCTTTGTGCGACCTTAGCGTCTCTTTACGCGGCCTCCGGCGCCGTCTTATGAGCAGCGTGGGGCGGAGGTCGCTGGCAGGCCCGGAGGGCGTCTTGAATCTCAAGAAAAGCGGCGCGTCCGCCGCCGGAGCATCGCCAAGGAAAAAGTCCGCGCGGAAGGTGGAGCGGGTCATCTCCTCGACGCGCAAGAAACGCGCGTCCAACGGAACGCGCGATCCCGAAAGAACGCGACGCAATCTGCTCGACGCGGCCTATCGCGAGTTTTCCGCCAACGGCTATCACGGCGCCAGCATCGAAAAGATCTGCAACCGCGCCGGCGTGAGCAAGCAGATCCTGTCGCATCATTTCGGCGCCAAGGCCGATGTTTATCTCATGGTCCTGGAGCGGGCCTATGAAGCCTCGCGCGCGCATGATCCGGAGCTCGATCTGGAGGGCGTCGATCCGGTCGAGGCGATCAGGCGCTTCATTGGTTTCGGGTTCGATCATTTGCGCGACGACCGAGCGTTCGTCAGCCTGCTCGCCGACGAGAACATCAACCGGGGCCGCAACATCCGCCGCTCGACCAAGCTGCGCGATCTCTATGCGCCGCTGATCGAGCGTCTTGGCGCCGTTCTGCGGCGGGGCGAGGCGTCCGGCGCCTTCAGGCCGGGCGTGGACCCGCGCCAGTTCTACATCTCTGTGAGCGCGCTCTGCTTCTTCTCCTTCTCGAACGCCTATACGCTGGCGGCCGTGCTGGGCGGCGATCTCCTGACCAAGGACGCCGTCGAGGCGCGTCGCGCGCATGTCCTCGACTTCGCCCTCTCGGCGATTCGGGCGTAGTCGCTGGGAGGGGCGGCTCCGGCCGCTCGCTTTGCCCTGCGCGCTTCTGTATAGGCCCGCGCAGCGGTTCACGAAGGCGGCTGACGCATGCGGATCACCATGATCGGTTCGGGCTATGTCGGGCTCGTCTCCGGCGCCTGTTTCGCGGATTTCGGCCATCAGGTCGTCTGCGTCGATCGCAACGAGGACAAGATCCAGTCGCTGCGCCGCGGCGAGATTCCGATTTTCGAGCCGGGCCTTGACGAACTGGTCGCCAAGAACGTCAGGGAGCGGCGGCTGTCCTTCACGACGGATCTGGCCGACGGGGCGCGGGAGGCCGACGCCGTCTTCATCGCGGTCGGCACGCCCTCGCGGCGCGGCGACGGCCATGCGGACCTGTCCTATGTCTATGCGGCGGCGCGCGAACTCGCGCCCGTTCTGCGGCGTTTCACCGTCGTCGTGACCAAATCAACGGTTCCCGTGGGCACGGGCGATGAGGTCGAGCGCATCATCCGCGAGGCCAATCCCGACGCCGATATCGCCGTCGTCTCCAATCCGGAATTTTTGCGCGAGGGCGCCGCGATCAACGACTTCAAGCGCCCGGACCGGATCGTGATCGGCTTTGACGACGAGCGCGCCAAGGAGGTGATGAGCGAAATCTACCGGCCGCTTTATCTGAATGCGTCCCCCATGCTGTTCACGACGCGCCGCGCCTCCGAACTGATCAAATACGCCGCCAACGCGTTTCTCGCGGTCAAGATCACCTTCATCAACGAGATGGCCGATCTTTGCGAGGCCATCGGCGCCGATGTGCAGGAGATCGCGCGCGGCATCGGTCTGGATAACCGCATCGGCCCGAAATTCCTGCACGCGGGCCCTGGCTATGGCGGCTCCTGTTTTCCGAAGGACGCGCTGGCGCTGATCAAGACGGCGCAGGACAGCGGCGCGCCCGTGCGCCTTGTCGAAACGGCCGTCGCCGTGAACGACCAGCGCAAGCGCGCGATGGCGCGCAAGGTCGTGGCCGCGTGCGGCGGCAGCGTGCGCGATAAAAGAATCGCTGTGCTCGGCCTCACTTTCAAGCCGAACACCGACGACATGCGCGACGCGCCCTCGCTTGCGCTGATTCAGGCGCTGCGCGACGGCGGCGCGAAGATCGTCGCTTATGATCCAGAAGGCATGGCCTCGGCGCGTCTGCTCATGCCGGACATCGCCTACGCGGCGGATGCCTACTCCTGCGCCGCGGGCGCTGACGCGCTTGTCATCGTCACCGAGTGGGACGCGTTCCGCGCGCTCGATCTCGATCGCGTCAGGCATGAGATGAAAGCGCCGGTGATCGTCGATCTGCGGAATATCTATCGCCCGGAAGACGTGCGCCGCAAGGGATTCGCCTATGCGAGCGTCGGCCGCGCGTGAGGCGCGCCTCGGCGTTGAGCCTGGGGTTAACGGGCGCTCGGGCGCGACTGCGCGAGATCGGCGCGAAGCCGGTCGAACCGCGTCGCCATCTCCCGGAAGCAGTCCGCCTGAAGCGATAGCTGGCTGACACGCTGTTCGGCGCGAAGAAGCCGCCGTCCGGCTTCGTCGAGAAACGCGTCATGACGCTGGCGGTCGTCTTTGGCGCCGCCCGCGGCTGCTATCTGCTCGCGCGCGAGCACGAGGCGCTGTCGCAGGCCGGCCAGCTCCTTCTCGGTTTTACGCAATTCGCTCCTGAGCGGCTTCTCCACGGCGTCGAATCGCGCGGCGTCGGCTTGCTCCTCCCGCTCGGGCGTGCGGAACCTGAAGAACGACATGGCGCGAACTCCTGCGCGGCCCGCTCATCTGACGGGCGCGCCGCGCGGCGCGCAACCCCCAAATGGGAGCTTTTTAGCTTGGAGGTCCGGCTGCGCGTTTTCTGCCGGCGGCGCGGCTCCTCGCCAGAGGTTTCATCTTGAGAAACGCACTTTTCGTGGTTTGGCGTCAAAGCCGATGCTAGCCTTTCCTCGGAACCATTCAGAAGGCGCGCCAATGACGAGGATATGCCCTCCGCCGTCGATCTTTCCGCCTCTCCGACGATCCGCGCGTGGACTCGTTCCGTCGTCGCCGGAAGGACGTCGTCATGGCTGACGTCGCAGCCCAACGCTTCAATCAGGCGAAGCAGCCCTTTGCGACGTTCGATGAATCGAAGCGGCGCATCGCCGCGACCAGCCGGTTCATGCCCGGCGGGGTCTCCAGCAATTTCCGGCTCGGCATGGCGCCTCATCCGCTCGTGTTCGAACGCGCGGAAGGTCCCTGCCTTCACGACGTCGATGGCAACCGGCTGATCGATTATTACCTCGGCATGGGGCCGATGATTCTTGGCCACAACCCGCGCGCGATCCGCGATGCGGTGGTCGAGCAGCTCGACAAGGGCTTCCTTTATGGCGGCCAGAGCCCGCTCGAGGCCGAGGCCGCCGAGCTGTTCTGCGCGCTCGTTCCCTGCGCCGAGAAGATGCGCTTCTGCGGCTCCGGTTCGGAGGCGGTGCAAGCGGCGCTGCGGCTGGCGCGCGCGGCCACCGGCCGCAAGGTCGTGGTGAAATTCGAGGGCCATTATCACGGCTGGTTCGACAGCGTGCTCGTGTCGACGGCCGCGACGCCGGAGAACGCCGGCGATCCGAAACATCCCAACCGCAATCCCGGCAGCACGGGCCAGGACGAGACGGCTTGGGGCAATGTCGAGGTGCTCGGCTGGAACGATCTCGCGGCGGTCGAAAAGCGGCTGGCGGCCGGCGACGTCGCGGCGGTCATCATGGAGCCGGCCATGTGCAACGCCGGCGCGATCTTTCCCGCTCCGGGCTATCTGGAGGGCGTGCGCGCGGCCTGCACGCGCGCCGGAACGGTGCTCGTGTTCGATGAGGTGATTACCGGCTTCCGCGTCGCGCCGGGCGGAGCCCAGCAGGTGTTTGGCGTGACGCCCGACCTTGCGACCTTCGCCAAGGCCGTCGCCAACGGCTTTCCCGTCGCCGCCGTCGCCGGCCGCGCCGATCTCATGGACCTGTTCGTCAGCGGCGGCGCCGTGCATGGCGGCACCTACAATTCCCAGCCCGTCAGCATGGCGGCGACCCTGGTCACTCTGCGCACGCTCGCCGACGGCAAGGTCATGCGCGCTATCGAGCCGCACGGACGCCGTTTGATGGACGGAATCTCCGCGGCTTTGAAGAAAGCGGGCGTGCAGGCCGCCGTGACGGGCTTCCCGCAGATTTTCCACGTCGCTTTCGGCCTGACGGCGCCGGCGAAGGATTATCGTGACCTGATGCGCATGGACCGCGCCCGTTATGTGCGCTTCTGCGCGGCGCTGCTGAAACGGCGCGTGCGCGCGCTGGAGCGCGGCGCCTGGTTCCTGTCGGCGACGCATGACAGCCTGATCATCGACGAGACGCTCGCGGCCGTCGAGGACGCGGCCGCCGAGATTGGCGCGGAGTCGTAAGATGCGTCTTGCGCTGATTCACATCGCTCAGGAAACCAACGACTTCAATCCGATCCCGACGACGCTGAAGGATTATGAGGCCTACGGCGTCTTCGAAGGGCCGGAGATTCTGGAGAAGCAGCGCGGCGTCGGCCAGCCCGGCGGCTATATCGCGGCGGTCGAGGCGTCCGGCCGCGACGTCGAAACGGTTGCGATCATCCGGGCTTTCGCGGTCGCGGGCGGCCGGATCACGAAGGACGCCTACGACTATTTCGCCGAGAAAATCCGCAGGGGCCTCGCGGCGGCGGGGCTCATCGACGGGCTCGCCCTCCAGCTTCACGGCGCCTGCGCGGCCGAGGGGATCGACGATGTCGAGGGCGAGCAGGCGGCGTTGTGCCGTTCGATTCTCGGCCCCGACGTGCCGATCGTGCTCGGCCTCGACCACCACGCCAATGTCACGCAGAAGCTGATCGACAATTGCGATGCGATCGTCGGCCATCGCACGCAGCCGCATGACCCCTTCGACACCGGGAGGATCGGAACCGAACTCCTGCTGCGCATCGCCGCGCGCGAGGTGAAGCCTGTCATGGCCTGGCGGAAAATTCCGCTTCTGTCGCATCAGGAGCAATTCCTGACGTCGAAAGGGCCGATGAAGACTTGGTTCGATCGCGCCCGCGCCATGGAGGCTGATCCGCGCGTGCTGCAGGCCTCGAACTATCCGATGCAGCCCTGGCTCGACGTCGCGGAGGGCGGCTGGTCGACCATCGTCGTCGCCGACGATGATCAGGCGCTCGCTGAAAAGCTCGCCGACGAGCTTGCCGATCTCGCCTGGTCGATGCGCGACGATTTTCAGGTCAGGGAGGCCGTCCCGGTCGATGAGGCGGTCCGGATGGCCGACGCGGAGGCGAAAGGCGTCGTCGTTCTGAGCGACACCGGCGACACCGTGTTCGGCGGCGCGGCCGGCGACAGCAACCTCATTCTCGAATCGATTCTGCGCCAGAAGATCACGAGCCGGACGCTCATTCCGCTGATCTCGCCGAAAGCCGCGAAGGCGCTGGCCGACGCGGGCGAGGGCGCGACCGTGACGCTGCCGCTCGGCGGCGACGCCGCGACCGCGTTCTTCGCGCCGCTGGAAGTGACGGGCGTCGTGCGCAAGGTCGGCGGCGGCGTCATCGCGCTGTCCGACAATCATCAGCGCGAGATCGACATGGGCGTGACCGTCATTTTCGAGGTCGGGCCCGTGACGATGATGATCAGCGAATTACGCGGTGTGGCGGGCAACGTGCCGGACGCCTACCGCGCCTTCGGCGTCGAGCCGAGCGACTACAGGATCGCCGTCCTCAAGACCGCGTCGAACTTCCAGTATTTCGCGCCGATCACGTCGCGCGTGATCCGGGCCGACACGCGCGGCCCCGGCCAGTCCGATGTGTTCACCCTGCCGTGGAAACGCATTCCGCGGCCGGTCTATCCGCTCGAGACCATAAGCGACCGGCGGGAGGCGACAAAATGAAAAACCCGCATCGCCTGCGGTTGTGTCGCGGCGGTTCTCTGTCAACCTGAGTTCGGCTTCGGAGGAGGAGGCAAGAATGAAAAGAGGGGACTTTCGCCCGTCAGGGCTTTTCAAGGCGCTGGCGATCGCAGCGATCGCTTTCGTCGCGGCGCCGGCCGCCGACGCGCAGGAGTCGAAAGGCCGCGTGCGCGTCGCGATTCTCGCCGACATCAACAACTACGATCCGCAGCAGTTTCTTACCGTCAATTTTCCGATCATCAAGAATCTGTATGACAGCCTGATCGAATATACGCCGGACGGGAAGGCGGTTCCGAGCCTCGCCTCGGCCTGGACCATCGCCCCCGACAACAAATCGGTCGCCCTCACGCTCCGCAAGGATGTGAAGTTCCAGAGCGGCGCTCCGTTCAACGCCGCTGCGGTGGACGCCACGCTGAAGAAGGCGGCCGATCCGCAGCGCGGCAAGAACGTCTATGCGACCATGTCCATCGTCAAGGACTGGAAGGTGGCGGACGATTACGCCATCACGGTGAATTTCAAGGCGCCCGCGCCCGACAAGCAGATCACCGATCTTCTCCAGTTCATCTCCATCATCGATCCGGCCGGCATCGACACGGTCGAGACCAAGCCCGCCGGCACGGGCGCCTATATGCTCGGCGAGCGCGTCACCGGCCAGCGCATCCGCCTCGTCGCGAATCCGCATTACTGGCGCGAGAAGGAGCCCGTGTCGGGCGAGGTCGTGCTGACCATCTTCAGCGATGACGCCGCGGCGACGGCGGCGCTCGAATCCGGCGCGGTCGATATGGTGTATGGCGGCAGCGCGCGCAGCGCCGTGCGCCTGCGCGGCGCCGGCTATCAGCTCGTTCAGGGGCCGGGGCCGCTGGTCCAGGTGTTTCGCATCAACAGCACGCGCGGCCCGTTTCGCAACGAGAAGTTCCGTCAGGCGTTCAACCATCTGATGGATCGAGCCAACATGCTGCGGGTCGGCTACGCTGGTCTTGGCGAGGCGGTGGCGCTGCCCTGGGCCCCGGCGAGCCCGGCTTTCGATAAATCCTACAACGAGAAATATCCCTTCGATCTCGACAAGGCGAAGGCGCTCCTGTCCGCGTCGGGTCTGTCGGCGGCGGAGATGAGCAACTGGAAGCTGCTGGTGAATGGCGGCGACGAGCCGTCCGTCGTTCTCAGCCAGATCGTTCAGAACACGCTGGGGCGCGTCGGAATCAAGATCGATCTCGACATGAAGCAGGGATCGGAGTTCGTCGACTCCATGCTGGGCGGCAAGTTCGACGCCATGTTCGGCGCGATCGGCAACATCCAGAAATTTCCGTCCCGCCTTGCGACGAACAGCATCTACCGCACATCGGGCAATCCGGTGCTCGGCGATCCCAATCCGCACAAGGACTATGTCGCCGCGATCGAGCGCGTGAACGCGGCCTTCGGCGCCGACGTGAAGGCGAGCTACGACAATCTCAATCAGGTGCTGGTAAAGGACGCTTTCGGCGTTCCCACCAACACCTATGACAGCGCGTTGATGGTCGCTGCGAAAAATCTCAGCGGTTTCACGCTCGACATCGACAATATGCTTGTCGCGCGCACGCTTGGAATGAAGCCCTGATGCAGCGAAGGCTTCGCCGTCGGCCGCGCGCGCCGATGGCTGGCCCTGCGGCGGCGCGGCGGGGCGAAGACAAAACGGTCATCCCCCTGGAGCGGGCCGCGCCGGCGGCTCGCTTTCCTCTATGTCGTCGGCGGCGCTTCGTGCGCGCTGCGCTCGCGGAGGGCGGGCGATGAGCGCCGCCCTTATCAGGCATGTGCTGCGGCGCCCCGGCGCGCTCGCCGGATCGCTGTTTCTGCTCGTGCTGATCCTGGTCGCCGTTTTCGCCGATGCGCTGCCGATTGATCCGCTCGGGCAGGATCTGATCGCGTCGCTTGAGCCGCCCTCGGCGGCGCACTGGTTCGGCGTCGACGAGCTCGGCCGGGACATCATGGCGCGCGTCGTCTATGGCGCCCGCACCTCTCTGTTCACCGCGGCCGGCGCCGTGCTGATCGCTGGCGCGGTCGGCGTTCCCATCGGCCTCGTCGCCGGTTTCTTCGGCGGCTGGCGCGACGCGCTCCTCATGCGTTTCGTCGATGTGCTGCTGGCGCTGCCTGGCATCCTGTTCGCGATGGCGATGATCGCTGTTCTGGGCCGCAGTCAGGCGGCTGCGCTGGTCGCGGTCGGCGTCACTGGAATTCCGAGCTTCGCGCGCGTCACGCGGGCGCAGGTTCTGTCGCTGCGCAAGCGCGATTTCGTCGCCGCCGTCGAAGCCTTCGGCGGAACCGCCACCTACAGCATGTTCCGCACCGTGCTGCCGAACGCGTGGAGCCCCATTCTCGTGCAGGTGGTGGTGTTGTCCTCCGTCGCGATCCTGCTGGAGGCGGCGCTGTCGTTCCTCGGCGTCGGCATTCCCCCGCCCACGCCGAGCTGGGGCGAAATGCTGCGCACCGGCAAGGCCTATCTGCATGACGCGCCGCACTACGCCGTGCTGCCGGGACTCGTGCTCACCCTGACGATCCTGTCGCTCGATGCGATCGGGCGCGCGCTCGCCGGCGCGCTGGAGCAGCGGCAGGACGTCAGCGTCGGTCTCGGCGCCAGCGGCGGCCGCCCATGATCGGCTTTGTCGTCCGCCGCCTCCTCCAGCTCATACCGGTTCTGCTTGTCGCTTCGCTCGGCGTCTGGGCGATGATCTATGCGGTGCCCGGCGGGCCGGTCGGCATGCTCGTCGGCGAGAATGCGACGCCGGAGCAGATCAAGGCGGTCACCGCGCAGTTCGGTCTCGATCAGCCGGTGCTCGTGCAATATGCGGCGTGGCTGCAGAAGGCGATTCTCGGCGATCTCGGGCGTTCGATCCACACCCGCGAGCCGGTGCTCGATCTCATCGCCCAGCGCCTTCCGGCGACGCTTCAGCTCGGCCTGGCCGCGACGCTGGTCGGTCTCGTGATCGGCGTCCCGGTCGCGCTGGCGAGCGCGACATGGCCGGGCTCATGGCTCGATCGGGGCTTGAGTCTCTGGAGCGCGCTGGCGCTTGGCGTTCCGACCTTCTGGCTCGGCATTCTTCTCATCCTGTTTTTTTCGGTGGAAATGCGCTGGCTGCCGTCGGCATCCGGCTATGCGCCGCTGCTGACCTCGCCGGCCGAGGCGCTGCGCAACCTGCTGCTGCCCGCCGTGACGCTCGGCGTTTACGTGTCGGGCATTTTCGCGCGCTTCCTGCGCGCCGCGCTCGTGGAGGAGATGAAGGCGGACTATATCCGCACGGCGCGCGCCAAGGGCGTCGGCGAGCGCGAGGTCGTCGGCCGCCACGCGCTGCGCAACGCGCTGCTGCCCTTCGTCACCATCGTCGGGCTGATGCTCGCGAATTTCATCGGCGGCGCTGTGGTGACGGAAGCGGTGTTCACCTATCCCGGCCTTGGCAGGCTTCTGATCCAGGCCATCAGCACGCGCGACTATCCGCTCATACAGGGCTGCATCCTGGTGATCCTTGTGATCTATGTTCTGATCAATGTGCTGGTCGACGCGTTGTACGCCGTCATCGATCCGCGCGTCGAATACGCCTGAGGAGACGCCGCGACCGCCATGAGCGACGATCGTCCATCCCCGCCGAACCGTCTGTTTGATCTGTCCGGTCAGGTCGCGCTCGTCACTGGCGCGTCGCGCGGCCTTGGCTGGGCGATGGCGCAGTCGCTCGCGGCCGCCGGCGCCCTCGTCGTCCTCAACGGCCGCGATGAATCGACGCTCGCGCCGCGCCGCGACCGGTTGAGGGAATGGGGTTTCACGGCCGAGATCGCCGCGTTCGACGTGACCGATGCGAAGGCGTGCTGCGCCGCTGTCGCGGAGATCGCCGCGCGCCATGGCCGCCTCGACATTCTCCTCAGCAACGCCGGTTCGACCGTGCGCAAGCCTCTTCTGGAGCAGACCGACGACGACTGGAGCCGCGTGATCGACGCCGATCTCACCGCCGGCTGGCGCCTTGCGCGCGAATCCGCGCGCGTCATGATTCAGGCCGGCCACGGCCGCATCCTGCTCGTCTCCTCGATCAACGGCTTCGTCGCGCGGCCGGGCATCACCGCCTATGTCGCGGCGAAGACCGGACTGCATGGGCTTGTGCGCGCGCTCGCCGTCGAGCTCGCGCCGCATGGCGTGACGGTGAACGCGCTCGCGCCCGGTTATTTTCCGACCGAGGGCAACAGCGCGCTGCGGCGGTCCGATCCGGACTTCGCGCCCCGCATAGCGGCGCGCACGCCGGCGGCGCGATGGGGCGATCCGCAGGAGCTTGGCGCCGCCGCCGTCTATCTGGCCTCGCGCGCGTCGGGATACACCACAGGGGGCGTTCTCCTGGTCGATGGCGGGCTGACGGCGGCGATCTGACATGAGTCTCGACACGCGCTACATCGTGAAGCCCGTCCGCAAGGCGCTTCAGCTCCTCGACGAACTCGCCGCCGAAGGCCGCCCGCTGACGCTGACGGAAATCTCCGAGCGCACGGCGCTGCCGAAGACGACCGCGTTCCGCTACCTCTATACGTTGCGCTCGGCGGGAATGGTGGTGCTCGCCGATGAGGGCGAAAGCTATGCGATCGGCCCGCGTCTGGCGACCGTCGCCGCGCCGGAGGCGGCGATCGAGATCCTGAAACGCACGGCGCTGCCGCAGATGCGCGGCTTGCAGTTGCGCTTCAATGAGACCGTCAATCTCGCGGTCGCCGACGGTTCCGATATAGTTTACGTCTCGATGGTCGGCAGCACGCGCTCGCTGCGCATGGAGGCGAGCCTCGGCGCGCGCGATCCTTTGCATTCGACCAGTCTCGGCAAGGCGATCCTCTCCGCGCGCAAGGAGGAGAGCCGGCTCGACGGCCTGCCGCGCCGGCTCGTCGCGCGCACGCCGAAAACGCTGACCTCGCGCCGCGCGCTGGAGGAGGAGTTGGCCGCGTGCGCGGCGCGCGGCTTCGCCCTTGATCTCGAGGAGAACGAAACCGGCGCGCATTGCGTCGCCGCTGCGATTCCGTGGTCCAATCCCGCCGCCGCCCTCAGCGTCTCCGGGCCGGCGCAGCGCCTGCCCTCAGAGGCGCTGGCGCGCGTCGGCGCTGCGCTGATTCGCGCCGCCAACGCGATCGGCGGCAAGCTCGAGGCGGGCGCGCGGCCGCCGCAGTGACTATGCCGCGCCGGCCTTTCGCGTCGTGAGCTGGTGGCGGTAGAAGCCGAGCTGGACCGGCCCTTCGACGCCGAGCGTGAGCATGCGTCCGAGCGACAATTCATCCCGCACCACCGCCGCGAACGCCGCCTCGTCTCCCCATCCTTCGACGATGAGGGTCGCGGCGGGCACCACGTTCGCCGCGCCGCGCGCGCGCTGCTCGGCGTTGACATAGCCGCTCGCGTCCCGATCCGCGAGCAGCAGATGCGCCGCGGCGATCCCCGGCGAGGTGACGAGGCGCGGAATGAGATTGCTGGAGACGACGCGCATATGGCGCGCCTCCTCCTCCGCCGGAAGGTCGTAGCGCGCGGTGGCGACGAGCCCGCCCTCGGCGTCGCCGGCGGTCGCGGCCACGCCGCACAAAGCGCGCGCCACGGACTGGAAGGACGCGACCGATTTCAGCGTCCACGGCGTCGGGCTGTCGAGGCGCGCCTTGTAGTCGTCGCCTTTCACCACGTCGGGCGATTCCGTCTCGTAGAGATTGAAGAATTCGAGATCCGCGTCGAAGGCGATGAACCGCCGGCCGCGAATGAAGCCCGGAATGCCGACGCGCTCCGGCATATGTTCGGACCCGTGCCAGGCGTAGAAGTTCTCGCGCCCCGCCGGCGCGATGTTATGCCAGATCGCGACCGCGCCGCCCTTGGCCTTCATCGTTCGATCACTCCCTGACGGCGGCACAGCGCCTCGATCTCCGCCCGCTCCGACGCCGACACGCCGAGCTGCGGCTCGCGGCAGGCGGATGACGGGAAATGTCCCTGCAGGCGAAGCACTTCCTTCATGCGCGGCCGGAAGTCGCGAATCGGCGGCCGCCAGCAGTAGCGCGCGATCGGGCCGAGCTGATCCCAGATCGCCTTGCCGGCGGACAGGTCTCCGCGCTGAACCGCGTCGTTCATGGCGACGAGCCGCCCCGTCTCCATGCCGCCGAATCCGATCAGCGCGCCGTCGCAGCCCATGGTCATCGCTTCGAAGATGAAGGTGTCGCTGCCGGTCAGGACGCCGATCGGCTCCGGCAACTGTTTCGCCGCCTCGATCGTCTGCATCGTTTGCGCGACATCGAAGGACGACTCCTTGATCGCGATGACTTCGGGAATGTCGGCGATGGCGCGCAGGATCGACGGCGTGTAGTCGGGCCCCCACCCCTTGGGAAACTGGAAGCAGATGATCGGCAGCTTCGCCGCCTCCGCGATGGCGCGGTGATAGCGCACGATCATCTCTTCCGGCACGGGCGCGCCGGAAAAGGTCGGGAACGGCGGAAAGATCGCGAAGCCTTCCACGCCGGCGCGCGCGAGCCTCTCCGCCTTCTGCGCCGCGGCTTTCGTCGAGCCGGCGACGACGCCGGACAGCAGCGGAACGCGCCCGCCGATCGCCGATTTGCAGACGCGGATCACCTCGAACTGCTCCTCCTCGGTGAGCGAGATCACCTCGGACGCGTCCATGTTCATCGCGATCGCCTGCGGCTTTTCGGCCGCGATCCACGCCATGTAGCGCGCGAGCGACGGCCAATCGATTTCGGCGTCGTCGCGCATCGGCAGAAGCGGAGCGGCGATGACGCCGGAGAACGGACGTTGCAGCATCAGGGGCCTGTCAATACTGGATGACGCCGTGGCGCATGAAGCTGTCGGTGATCATGTCCACATATTCGTTGAACTTCGGGCTCGTCACGACAGCCTTGTCGCGCGGGCGCGGCAGGTCGATGTCGATCACCCGGTCGATGCGGCCGGGCCTTGGCGTCATCACCACCACGCGGTCAGCCAGCGCCACCGCCTCCGATATTCCGTGCGTGATGAAGATCGTCGTCTGGCGGCGGTCGAGCCACAATTTCTCGAGATCGATCCGCATCTGCTCGCGCGTCAGCGCGTCGAGCGCGCCGAACGGCTCGTCCATCATCAGCAGCGGCGGATCATGGATCAGAGCGCGGACGATGGCCGCGCGCTGCCGCATGCCGCCGGAGAGTTCGCGCGGCATCCGGTCGTGGAAATCGCCGAGACCGACCTTTCCGAGCAGTTCGATGGCCCGGGCGCGATAGTCTTTCGGATTGAGCCCGCGCAGTTCGACCTGCGCCAGCACATTGTCGAGAATATTGCGCCAGTCGAGCAGCACCGGATTCTGGAAGACCACGCCGAGGCGCGTATAGGGCCCGCGCACCTGCTGGCCGTCGATGCGCACCGCGCCCGACGAGCAGCCGATCAGGCCGGCGACGATTTTCAGCAGCGTGCTCTTGCCGCAGCCGGACGGCCCGACGATGGCGATGAACTCGCCGGAGCGGATGGAGAGATCGACCCGGTCGAGCGCGCGCGTCGTCGTCGCGCCGCGGCGGAAGACATGCGCCACCGCGTCGATGTCGATCGGCGCGCCGTCGCCGGCGGACGCGCGTTGCGCGCGCCCGCCATCAATTGCGCGAAGGGCGCTCACGGCTGCACGAACTCGTTGGTGTGGAACGCGGTCCAGTCCGCCTTCGTGTCGAGATCGCGATACTGCTTCAGCAGCGCGATCGTCTCGGCCCAGTCCTTTTCGGCGCCAAGCCCGACCTTGCCTTTCGAGTTCGGCGAATCGAGCAGCTCGAGATCGACCTTGAGCTGATCGAGGGTCGAATCGCGGTTGAGGTCGGGCTTCGCCTTCATCGCGGCGTCGACCGCCGCGGCGGGATTCTTCTTCGCCGCCTCCCAGGATTTGATCGACGCCTGCACGAAGCGCTTCACCAGATCGGGATTTGATTTGATCAGGTCGGTCTTGGTCAGGATCGTCATGCCGACGATGTTCGCGCCGTTTTCCGCATAGCGCAGCGCGGCCGGCTCCTGGCCCTTGTATTTGACCAGGAAGAACTGGTCGTCGACGCCGCCGAGCAGGCCGTCGACGCGCTTTTCGAGCAGCGCGACGACTTTCGCCGCCGGGTCGACCTGCACGAACGAGACCTTGTTGATGTCGATCTTGTTCGCCGCCGCGAGCGCGCGCAGAAGCTGGCCGAGCGGGTCGCCGGGCGAGACCGCGACGGATTTTCCTTCCAGATCCTTCGGCGTCTTGATCGGGTTCGAGGCGAGCGAGATCACCGAATAGCCGGTCGAGTTCAGAAGCGACATCACCGACTTGATCTCGGCGCCTTTCGCGGCGAGCCCGATGAGGCTGGAGGAATCGGCCATGCCGAACGTGTCCGAGCCGGCGGCGACGACCTGCACGGTGTTCGCCGAGCCGCGCCCTTCGTTGATCGTCAGGTCGATGCCGGCGTCGCGGAAATAGCCCAGCTCCTTGCCGTAATAGTAGGGCGTGTGCAGGCCGCCGACATACCAGTTGAGCCTGAGCGAGACCTTGTCCTGCGCCATCGCGGGCGCGGCCGCCAGAGATGCGAGGCCGGCGATGAGGCCCACAGCCAGTCGTCTTGTTTTCATATCATCCTCCCCTTGATGCTTTTTGCGCTTGTTTGATGTTGTCAGACGCCGGTCACGCCCGCGGGCCGCTGCGACACGTGCCAGGGGATGACGAGCTTCTCGATGAGTTCGACGACGTAATAGACCGCGAGGCCGATGAGGCTGAGCAGGATGATGATGGCGAACACCATCGGCGTTTCGAGATTGCCGTTATATTGCTGCAGCAGATAGCCGAGGCCGCGATCGGCGGCGACGAACTCCGCGACGACGGCGGCCGTGGCCGCCAGCGCCGCGCCTACCTTCAGGCCGGTGAAGATTCCGGGAAGCGCCTGCGGCAGGCTGATCTTGAAGAACAGCCGCCAGCCGCCCGCGCCCGTCGTGCGGGCGAAATCGGCGATCTCGGGATCGACCGACTTGAAGCCGGCGACGCTCGACACCACGATCGGGAAGAAGCACAGCAGAAACACGATCAGCAGCTTCGGCGTGAAACCGAATCCGAGCCAGATGATGAAGAGCGGCGCGATGGCGATCTTCGGGATGATCTGAAGGAAGACGATCAGCGGATAGACCGATTCCTCCATGAAGCGCGACCGCGCCACCGCGAGCGACAGCGGCACGCTGACGACGATCGCGAGCAGATAGCCGGCGACGATCTCGGTCGTCGTCACCCAGGCGCCCTGCATCACCGTGTCCGAGCGCTTGAGGAATTCCGTCCACACCTTGGAGGGCGGCGGCAGCAGATATTCCTTCACCCCGAACAGCTTCACCGCATATTCCCAGAGCAGGAACAGCGCGAGGAAGACGAGGATCATGCCGCCGCGCTTGCGCAGCCAGGCGAGGAAAGGCGAAGGTTCGGCCTCCGCCGGCTGATCGAGAGCGGTGTTGGTCATGCGCCCGCTTTTTCCGTGGTCGGCGCGACATCGAACACGCCGAACGAGGCCGGCATGTTGATCTCGATGAGCTCCAGATCGTCGGCGCGACCGACGACATTGTGCGGAACGCCGGCCGGCTGCGAGAGGCAGGCGCCGGCGCGCGCCGTCACGTCGCCGTCGACGCCTTCATAGCGGAAGCTGATCCAGCCCCGCAGCACGAACACGAAGTGGCCTGTCATGTCGTGCCAGTGCCAGCCGGTTTCCTTCTCGAATGGCTTGATGGCGCGGATATGTTTCGCGCCGACCTTGCCCCCGGTCGCTTTCGCAAGGCCGAGATCGCGATATTCGACGTCCGCGCGCGGGCCGTCGCGCGTGAAGGGAGCGTCCGCGTCCACCAGCGAGAAAGCGGTCAGCGCGTCGGCGAGCGGGAGCGGGCCGGCGTAATGCGGCCTGGCGGCGTCAGACATGGGCGGCGGACCTTTCTGCGGATGCGGCTGGCCGGTGTTGCGGCGTCGATGGCGCGCGGATCGGCCATAGGAGGCTGAGCTCCCTGGCCGCGGCGAGAAGCTCTTGCGCGAGGGCCGCGCGGCGCTCCGTCGTCAGCCGCGTCGCCGGGCCCGCGATGCTGAGCGTGCCGACGGCGGGCGCCTCCGCGTCGCTCGACGCGCGCACGACCACCGCCACGGCCGACGTGCCGGGCTCGCCTTCCTCCACCGCCTCGCCGAAACCGCGCGCGCGCGTGTCGGCGAGCGCCTTGCGGAAGGCCGGCGTCGTGCGGATGACGTTCCGGCCGAAGCGCTTCGGCGTTTCGTACCGCGTCGCCTCGACGATGCGGATCGCCCGCTCCTCCGGCAGCGTCGCGAGCCAGACCTTGCCGACGGCGGTCGCGTGCAGGACGACATCGTAGCCTGTGTCCGGGTCGTAGCGCAGCCCGTAGGGCGCGCCCTGCGCCTTCGCGACCCAGTGCATGCCGTCGCCGTCCACGATGGCGAGGCGCGCCAGCTCGCCGGACGATTCCGCCAGCCGGTCGAGGATCGGCTGGCTGATGTCGGTCAGGCCGGTGCCGGCATAGTGGCGCAGCCCGACCAGATCGAATTTGAGCGTGAGGCCATAGCGGTCGGAGACGGGGTCCTGCCGCGCCCAGCCCCGCTCGACCAGCATGGCGAGCAGCCTGTGCGCGACGCTTTTGGGAATGGCCAGCGCGTCGCAGACGCCGGTCAGCCCCAGCCCGTCCGGATGCGACGAGAGCAGGTCGAGAATGTCGAGCGTGCGGACGGTGGCTGACTGGGACATCCGAAAAACCGGAACAGGGTTCCTATATTTCCTGCAAAGCGCCGCGCGGTCAACCGTCCGTGAACGGATCGGAAGCGCGGCCCGCGCTTGACGGCGCATCCGGCATGGCGTCCACCGGCTTCGGATCGAGGAAACGCGCCATGACCTATCTGCCCGCCGGCGATCGCTACGAGTCCATGCGGTACAATCGCTCTGGGGGCAGCGGCCTTCTGCTGCCGGCGATCTCGCTCGGACTCTGGCAGAATTTCGGCGCGGGGCGCTCCCTTGCGGCCTCGCAGGCCATGTGCCGGCGCGCGTTCGATCTGGGCGTCACCCATTTCGATCTCGCCAACAATTACGGCCCGCCGCCGGGCGCGGCCGAGACCACGTTCGGTGAAATCCTGCGCCAGGATTTCCGCGCCCATCGCGACGAGATGATCGTCGCGACGAAGGCGGGGCACCGCATGTGGCCGGGACCCTATGGCGAGTGGGGCAGCCGCAAATATCTGCTCGCGAGCCTCGACCAGAGCCTGAAGCGCATGGGGCTCGATTATGTCGACATCTTCTACTCCCACCGCCCCGATCCCGATACGCCGCTCGAGGAGACGATGGGCGCGCTCGACGCGGCGGTGCGGCAGGGCAAGGCGCTGTATGTCGGCCTGTCGCAATATCGCTCCGAGCAGACGCGCGCCGCGGCGCGCATCCTGCGCGAGATGGGAACGCCCTGCCTGATCCATCAGCCGCGCTATTCGATGATCGATCGCTGGGTCGAGGACGATCGCCTCCTCGATGCGCTGGAGGAGGAGTCGATTGGCGCGATCGCGTTTTCGCCTCTCGGACAGGGCGTTCTGACCGACCGCTATCTCGACGGCGTGCCCGCCGACAGCCGCGCCGCCGCCGGCGTGACCTCGTTGAACGCCGCCGCGCTGCATGAGGCGAGCAGGAGCCGGTTGCGCGGGCTCGCCGCGCTCGCGCGGCGCCGGGGCCAGACGCTGGCGCAGATGGCGCTCGCCTGGGTGCTGCGCGATCCGCGAGTCACCTCGGCGCTGATCGGCGTCAGCCGGGTCGAGCATATCGACGACGCGGTCGGCGCGCTGAAGAACACGGCGTTCGACGGCGAGGAGCTGCGCGAGATCGATGCGCTGACGCGCGACTGGAGCGTGGTCGCGCAGCCGCGCTAAGCGCGGCGCCCGGCGCGTCTTGGAGACGCGACGGCCGGATGATACGAGAACGGGCGGCGCAGCGATGCGCCTGGATCGAGAGGTTCGGAGCCGCGGGTGGCATGGCCTGAGCGGCCCTGCTGGAGTCGGATGGCGTCTTCTTTCATCGGCGATGTGTCCGGCGCGTTCGCCAGCATGCGGGACTACGCCGTCTCCGCCTTCAACCCGACCTTGCGTCTCGGCGTTACGGGCCTCGCCCGCGCCGGCAAGACGGTGTTCATCACCGCGCTCGTCCATCACCTGACGCGGGGCGGTCGGCTCCCGGTTTTTCGCGCGATGGCGGACGGCCGCCTGCGCCGCGCGATCCTTGCGCCGCAGCCCGACGACGCGGTGGCGCGCTTTCCCTACGAGGCCCATGTCGACCAGCTCCTCGCCGAGGACGCGAAATGGCCGGAATCGACCCGTCGTCTTTCCGAGCTTCGCCTCGTCATCGACTATGAAAGCGTCGGCGGCTGGTTTCGCGGACCATCGACCCTGACGCTCGATCTGGTGGACTATCCCGGCGAGTGGCTGCTCGACCTCACGCTGCTCAACAAGGATTTCCGCGACTGGTCGCGCGAGACCATAGCCAGCGCGCGCGAGCCGGCGCGCCGCGAAGCGGCCGCGCCGTGGCTGGCGGGTCTGGCGTCCATCGATCCCGGCGCGGCGGCGGGCGAGCAGCAGGTCGCTGCGATGGCGGACGCCTTCAAGGCCTTTCTCGCGGCGGCGCGGCGGTCGCCGGAAGCGGTCGCGACGCTTCCGCCCGGCCGCTTCCTGATGCCCGGCGACATGGAGGGATCGCCCGCGCTCACCTTCGCGCCGCTCGACGGGCTAACGCCGGCGCCGTTCGCGGCGGGCTCGCTCGCGGCGATGATGGAGCGGCGCTATGAAGCCTACAAGACGCATGTCGTGCGTCCCTTCTTCCGCGATCATTTCGCGCGGCTCGACCGGCAGGTGGTTCTGGTCGACATGCTGTCGGCGCTCGATGCCGGGCCCGCCGCCGTGCGCGATCTCGAAACGGTGCTCGAACAGGTGCTGGCCGCGTTTCGCACCGGCCGCAACAGCTTTATCGACGCTATCTTCTCGCCGCGCATCGAGCGCGTGCTGTTCGCGGCGACGAAGGCCGATCATCTTCATCACACGCAGCATGACAGGCTGGAGGCCATTCTCTCCTTGATGGTGGAGCGCGCCGCGCGCCGCGCGGAGTCGACCGGCGCCAAGGTCGACGTCGCGGCCATCGCCGCGCTGCGGGCGACGCGCGAGGCCGACGTTAGCGAGCGCGGCCGCGCCCTGCCGACGATCATCGGCGCGCCGGAAGCGGGCGAGCGCATCGGCGGCGAGACCTTCGACGGCCGGACCTCGGCCGCCGTCTTCACCGGCGAGTTGCCGGCCGACCCGGCCGCCGTGCTGCGGCCTGACGGCCGGCCGGCGCCGGAGCTCGAATTCGTGCGCTTCCGTCCGCCCGTGCTGAAAGGCGGCCTCGCCGCGCCCTGGCCCCATATCCGCCTCGACCGCGCCTTCGAATTTCTGTTCGGCGACCGGCTGGAGTGAGCATGAGCCATAAGCCGCGCGCCTTTCGCATCGAAACGCCTGTCGGCGACGGCGGTGCGCCCGAGCCCCTGCGCGCGCAGGGCGGCGTCGACGTGACGGAGACCGCCGACCCGTTCGCGATCGACGCGGCCGTGGCCGCGGTCGCCGAGGGCGCGCCGCGCCGGCGGCGCGGCTTCGACTGGCTGTCGCTGTTCCTCTCCGCCGCCGGCGGACTGATCCTGATGGCGCTGCTGCTCGCCGTCGAGAATTTCGTCTGGCGTCTGCTGCAGGACAATCCGCCGCTCGGCTATGTCGCGCTTGGGCTCGCCGCGCTCGCGGCCATCGGCCTCGTCGGCTTCCTGCTGCGCGAAGCGATCAGCGTGATGCGCGCCGCAAGGATCGAGAAGCTCGCGGCGCGGGTCGCCGCCGCGCGCCTCTCCGATGATCTTGCCGAGGGTCGCCGGCTCGCGCGCGATCTCGTCGCGCTCTATGCGCGGCGCCCGGAGACGGCGCGCGGCCGCGCCCGCCTGGAGAACATCGACGCCGACCTGGTCGACGCCCGCGCGCGGCTTGCGATCGCCGAGCGTGAATTATTGGCGACTCCGGACGCCGAGGCGCGCGCCGCCGTCGCGGCGGCGGCCTCGCGCGTCGCGCTCGTGACCACGATCTCGCCGCGCGCGCTGGTGGACGTTCTCTTCGTGCTGACGGCGAGCGTCGCGCTGGTGCGGCGCGTGTCGGAGATCTATGGCGGCCGGCCGGGGCTTCTGGGCTTCGCCCGCGTCGCCCGCCATGTGCTCTCGCATCTCACGGTGACCGGCGGCATCGCGATCGGCGAGGGTTTCGCGCAGCAGGTGCTGGGCGCCGGCGTCGCGGCGCGTTTGTCCGCGAAGCTCGGCGAGGGCGTCATCAACGGCATGTTGACTGCGCGGGTTGGCCTGTCCGCGATCGCCGTCTGCCGGCCGATGGGTTTCGATGCGCTGCCCGCGCCGACCCTCTCCGACGTCGCGGGCTCGCTCGTGAAAAGCGTGGCTAGAGCATGATGCGGAAAAGTGGAATCCGGTTTTCCGCAAACATCATGCGGCCTTGATAAGTTAGAACATGCTGCGGGTTCCGTGAAACCGCAGCATGTTCTAACGCAGGCCAGCGTTGATTTTTTCGAGCGCCGCCGCGCCGGGAACGAGATCGGCGCCCTGAAGCGCGTTGAGCGGCGTTGTCACCGTGCCGAGCCGCTGATGCATGTCGGCCGCGTCCTCGTCGAGATAGATCAGGCCGGTCGCGATCTCGCCCGCCTCGGCGAGCCGATGGATATGGCCGATCGCGGCGACGCGGTCATGGATGTCGTAGTCGCCGGCGAGTTTGCGCAGCCTGATGGTCGAGCCGTCATGCAGCGTGACGGGCTGCGCCGTTCCCTCCGCGTAATCCGCCGTGATGGGCGCGCGACCGGCGAGGAAATCGAGCGCGTTCAGCGCGGCGTTGTGCGCGCGCACATAGTCGAAGCTCTTGGTCGAGCCGTCATGGTTGTTGAAGGCGATGCAGGGCGAGATGCAGTCGATGAAGGCCGATCCCTGATGCTCCAGCGCGGCCTTGATGAGCGGGACGAGCTGGTCCTTGTCGCCGGAGAAGCTGCGCGCGACGAAGGTGGCGCCGAGCTGCAGCGCGATCGTCGCGAGATCGATCGGCGAATCCGGGTTGGCGACGCCCTTCTTGCTTTTCGACCCCTTGTCGGACGTGGCCGAGAACTGGCCCTTCGTCAGGCCGTACACGCCGTTGTTCTCGACGATATAGGTCATGTTCACCGCGCGCCGGATCGCATGCGCGAACTGGCCGAAGCCGATCGAGGCTGAATCGCCGTCGCCCGACACGCCGAGATAGATCAGGTCGCGGTTGGCGAGGTTGGCGCCGGTCAGCACGGACGGCATGCGCCCATGCACCGAGTTGAATCCGTGCGACTGGCCGAGAAAATAGGTCGGCGTCTTCGATGAGCAGCCGATGCCGGACAGTTTCGCGATGCGGTGCGGCGGCAGGCTGAGCTCGAAACAGGCGCGCATGATGGCGGAGCTGATCGAATCATGTCCGCAGCCGGCGCACAGCGTCGAGATCGCGCCCTCATAATCGCGATGGGTGAAGCCGAGATCGTTGGTCTCGAGCGCGGGGTGATGGAATTTCGGCTTGGCGAGATAGGTCACGACAGAACCTTGCGCGTTTCCGGCGCGGGCACGCCGGCCGCTTTCGCGGCGATGGATCGGACGATGAAGCGGGCCGTGATCGGCGTGCCGTCATAATGGAGCACGGGCACGAGCTGCGCCGGATCGACGCCGCATTCCACCATCAGCAGCGTGCGAAGCTGCGCGTCGCGGTTCTGCTCCACCACGAACACCTGCTCATGCGCGGCGATGAAGTCGCTCACCTCGCTGCTGAACGGGAACCCGCGCACGCGCAGCGCGTCGACATGCACGCCCTCGGCGGCGAGGAGCGCCATCGCCTCGTCCATCGCGAAGCTGGTCGAGCCGTAATGGATGACGCCGAGCCGCGTCGGCTTCGCGGCTTTCTGCAGGACCGGCGCGGGGACATAGCGCTTCGCCGTCTCGAACTTCCTCAGCAGGCGCTCCATATTGTCCTGATAGGGGCCGCCTTCCTCGGTGTAGCGCGCATAGCGGTCGCGCGACGTTCCGCGCGTGAAGTAAGCGCCGCGCGAGGGATGGGTTCCGGGATAGGTGCGATAGGGAACGCCGTCGCCGTCCACGTCGAGATAGCGGCCGAAATCCTTGCCCGCCTCCAGCTCCTCCGCCGTCATCACCTTGCCGCGGTCGAGCGTGCGCGAATCATCCCATGCGAACGGCTCGCACAGATGCTGGTTCATGCCGGTGTCGAGATCGAGCATGACGAAGATCGGCGTCTGCAGCCGGTCCGCGAGATCGAAGGCGAGCGCGCCGAACTCGAACGCCTCATGCGGGCCGCGCGGGAACAGCAGCACATGCTTGGTGTCGCCATGCGAGGCGTAGGCGCAGAGCAGCACGTCCGACTGCTGCGTGCGCGTCGGCATGCCGGTGGAGGGCCCGCCGCGCTGCACGTCGAACAGCACCGCCGGAATCTCGGCGAAGTAGGCGAGCCCCAGAAATTCCTGCATCAGTGAAATTCCGGGGCCGGAGGTCGCCGTGAAGGCGCGCGCGCCGTTCCAGCCGGCGCCGACCACGACGCCGATCGCGGCGATCTCGTCCTCCGCCTGCACGATGCCGAATTTCTTCGCGCCCGTGGCGGCGTCGATGCGCAGCCTGTTGCAATAGCGTTCGAACGCTTCCGCCAGCGAGGTGGACGGCGTGATCGGATACCAGGCGCAGACGGTGGCGCCGCCATAGACGGCGCCGAGCGCGGCGGCGGCGTTGCCCTCGACGAAGATCTTGTCGCCGATCAGGTCGGCGCGCCGCACGCGGATACCGAGCGGGCAGGAGAAATGCGCTGTCGCATAGTCGAAACCCATATGCAGCGCCTTGTGGTTCGGCGCGATCAGCTTCTCCTTGCCCCTGAACTGCTCGCCGATAAGCTTTTCGATCTCCGCGATGTCGATGGCGAGCAGCGCCGCGAGCGCGCCGACATAGATGATGTTCTTGAACAGCTGCCGCTGCCTGGGATCGGAATATTCCCTGTTGCAGATGTCGGTCAGCGGCATGCCGATGACGGTCACGTCCGCGCGCAGCTTCGAGGCCGGAACCGGCCGGGAGGAATCATAGAACAGATAGCCGCCCGGCTCGATCGCCGCGACGTCCTTGTCCCAGGTCTGCGGGTTCATCGCGACCATCATGTCGACGCCGCCGCGCGCGCCGAGATGGCCCGCCTCGGTGACGCGCACCTCATACCAGGTCGGCAGGCCCTGGATGTTCGAGGGGAAGATGTTGCGCGGCGCGATCGGAACGCCCATCCGCATCACCGATCGTGCGAAGAGCAGGTTGGCGCTCGCCGATCCGGAGCCGTTCACATTGGCGAAGCGGATGACGAAATCATTTACGCTCTCGATCGGCATGCCTGCCCCGCGTGGCTCATTTCGAGATAGAATTTCTGCATGTCCCACGCGCCGGTGGGGCAGCGCTCGGCGCACATCCCGCAATGCAGGCAGACGTCTTCGTCCTTCGCCATGATGCGGCCGGTCTTCAGCGTATCCGACACATAGATCGCCTGATCGGGATGGATCGACGGCGCGGTCAGCCTCTGGCGCAGATCGCTTTCCTCGCCGTTCGCGGTGAAGGTGATGCAGTCGGTCGGGCAGATGTCGACGCAGGCGTCGCATTCGATGCAGAGAGGCGTGGAGAACACCGTCTGCGCGTCGCAGTTGAGGCAGCGCTGCGCCTCCGCAAAGGCGAGCTTCGGATCGAAGCCGAGCTCGACCTCGGTGCGAATGTCCTTCAGCGCGATCTCGTTTGCGAGCGTCGGCACCTTGAAGCGCAGGTCGGGCGCGATCGCGTTGTCATAGGCCCATTCATGGATGCCCATCTTCTGGCTGATGAGGCTCGTCATCGGCGGCGGGCGCTTCGTCACATCGACGCCCTGGCAATAGGAGTCGATCGAGATGGCGGCCTCATGGCCGTGCGCCACCGCCCAGATGATGTTCTTCGGGCCGAACGCCGCGTCGCCGCCGAAGAACACGTTCGGCAGCGTCGACTGGAAGCTCGTCTTGTCCAGAACCGGCAGGCCCCATCGGTCGAACGCGATGCCCGCGTCCGGCTCGATCCACGGAAAGGCGTTCTCCTGCCCGACGGCGATCAGCACGTCGTCGCAATCCAGCGTGACGTCCGGCTCGCCTGTGGAAACGAGCGTGCGTCGACCTTTCTCGTCATGATCGGCCCTGACCTTCTCGAAGACCATGCCGACGAGCCGGCCGTTCTCGTGCAGGAATTCCTTCGGCACATGGAAATTGAGGATCGGGATGCCTTCATGCATCGCGTCCTCTTTCTCCCAGGGCGACGCTTTCATCTCCTCGAAGCCCGAACGCACCACGACGGTCACGTCGCTTCCGCCGAGCCGCCGCGACGAGCGGCAGCAATCCATCGCGGTGTTGCCGCCGCCGAGAACGAGCACGCGCTTCCCGATCGACGTCGTATGTCCGAACGACACCGACGACAGCCAGTCGATGCCGATATGGATGTTCGCCGCAGCCTCCTTGCGGCCGGGGAGGTCGAGATCGCGGCCGCGCGGCGCGCCGGCGCCCACGAACACCGCGTCATAGCCTTCCGCGAGCAGCGCCCGCATGCTGTCGACGCGCCGGCCGCCGCGAAAGTCGACGCCGGTCTGCATCACATAGCCGACCTCTTCATCGATGACGCTGTCGGGCAGGCGGAATTTCGGAATCTGGCTGCGCATCATGCCGCCGGCTCTGGCGTCGCCGTCGAACACCACGACCTCGTAGCCGAGCGGGCTCAGATCGCGCGCCACGGTGAGCGAGGCGGGGCCCGCGCCGATGCAGGCGACGCGCTTGCCGTTGCGCTGGTCTGGCGCGCGCGGCATCAGCGCCGCGACGCCGTTCTTGTAGTCGGCCGCGACCCGTTTCAGCCGGCAGATCGCGACGGGCTCCTCCTCGACGCGCCCGCGCCGGCACGCCGGCTCGCAGGGACGGTCGCAGGTGCGGCCGAGGATGCCGGGAAAGACGTTCGATTTCCAGTTGATCAGATAGGCGCCGTCATAGTCGCCCGCGGCGATGCGGCGAATATATTCGGGGACTGGAGTGTGGGCCGGGCAGGCCCATTGGCAATCGACGACCTTGTGGAAGTAACTCGGGTCAGACGTATCCGTCGGCGTCACTCACTCCTCCCTGGAGGTGTTGACGAACCATCCCGATCGCGCCCGCATACGGATTGGGACGGCGACGGCGCGCGCCGGGCTTCATCGCCGGATGGCTCCCGACGACGCGCTGTCTTTCTTTAGTCTGACTTTAAATTGCGGCGATGTCGATTGCGGCGCTTCACTTTTTCGTCATCGTGACGCGCAAAGGCGCGAAAAGGCCGGCCTTTTGGGGCCGGCCGAAAATGGAAGCGGCGCAGCATTGTTCTGCTGCGCCGCAATATTGATGACGGATCACGCCGCCGGAAGATCGACGATCGCGCCCGGACGCGAGGGGTCGAGCCTAAAGCTTGGCTTGCGCCTCGCCTTGTTCTCGCGCTTCACCATTGTCGTGTTGCGCAGCGCGCGTTGCAGGACGGCCTTGGTCCAGAATGACGGGCCGCTGATCTCGCGGCTCTTCGGCGTCACGCCGAGCTTCGTGCGCATGATGCCGTTCGCCACCGTCACCATATGGGTGCGGCGAATCTCGTCGGTGAAATATTCGAGCGTCATCGACACGTTGAGGCAGTCATGATTGTCGACGCGGTGCGGCGCGTTGAGCGGCCAGTGCAGCATCTGGCCGGGCTCGATGTCGAAGACGTCGGCGTAGTCGTCGTACCAGGGTTCATAGGGCATGTTCATCTCGACGCCGGAGAGGGCGATGCCTTCGACATGCTCGGGCCGCAGGAACGGCTTCACGGCCGGATAGACATAGACCCGCTTGGAGCCCCTGATCTGCCACAGCGACTGGCCGGGCAGGTCCGAGTGATAGACCGTGCGCGAATTCGGCGACGACACGAGGATGCCCATGGTGCGCGACAGCGTGCGGAAGCCCGGGATGCGCGCCTCGAACTCGGTGAAGATCTCGTCGAGCAGGGCGGCGTAGCGCTTGTCCACGGCGGGCGCGTTGCGCAGGTTTATCCAGACCCGGCTCCTGCTCACCGCGTCAATCACGTCGCGCCCGGAAAGGCCGCTGATCTCGCCCTCGCGCCAGTCGCTGCGGGCGCGGCCCTGCGCGCCCCATTCGACCAGGCTGTAATGCTCGCGCGGATAGCGCTCGATCAATTCGCCGAGCGCCTCGTTGCTGAACAGCTCATGCTGGTGCAGCCGGTGCGCCAGGCATTGCGGCGTCTCGCCCCACAGATCGCCGTTCTGAGACTTCCATTCAGTCATGATCGGGTTCTGCGGCATCGGTCCGTCCTTTGGCGAAGGGACGGCGGGCCGTCCCGGAATGGGGCAGTCCCGGCCGCATCTGACCCGTTTGGAGCCGGCGGCGGCCGCGACGCCCGGACGGCGGCAAGGCGCATGCCGGTTTCCTGGCAACCGTTCGACGGGCGTTTGACGAAGACCATGCGTCCGTCCGTCCATCCGCCCCCGCCCCCGCCCCCGCCATCGGGCGAGGGTCGGGCCGGTCTGAGGCGCGGGTCTGAGGCGCGTCCGAGGGCCTTCGCGCTTGCCCGCCGCCGCCGCTTCCCCTATATGCCGGCCGTCGCGTCCGGCGGCTTTCCACGGGGAAGCAAATCCAAACCGGGCGGACGATCACGCATCCCTGATCCGCCGGTCGAAGCGCCGGCGTCGCCTATAGAAGGGCGATGAGCCCCGCGGTTCGCCGCCGCAGGGCGCGGCGGCCGTGGGATGAACCGCAGCACGAGCCCCGGCGCCGCCCAACAGGCGAACAGGAATTTATATGTCCACCTCTTCCAACGCCTCGCCGTCGCGCGAGGATTTCGCCGCGTTGCTCGCGGAAAGCTTTGAATCGCACGACACCCAGGAAGGCTCCGTCATCAAGGGCAAGGTCGTCGCGATCGACAAGGACATGGCCGTCATCGATGTCGGCCTGAAGACCGAGGGGCGCGTCGCGCTCCGCGAATTCACCGGCCCCGGCCGCGACCAGACGATCAATGTCGGCGACACCGTCGAGGTCTATCTGGAGCGCGTCGAGAACGCGCTCGGCGAGGCCGTCATCTCGCGCGACAAGGCGCGCCGCGAGGAAAGCTGGGTCAAGCTCGAGAAGAGCTACGAGTCCGGCGAGAAGGTCATGGGAACGATCTTCAACCAGGTGAAGGGCGGCTACACCGTCGATCTCGACGGCGCCACCGCGTTCCTGCCGCGCAGCCAGGTCGACATCCGCCCCGTGCGCGACGTCGGGCCGCTGATGAACCAGGCCCAGCCCTTCCAGATCCTCAAGATGGATCGTCGCCGCGGCAACATCGTCGTCTCGCGCCGCACGGTCCTTGAAGAGACCCGCGCCGAGGCGCGCTCCGAGCTCGTCGCCAACCTCGAAGAGGGTCAGGTGATCGACGGCGTGGTGAAGAACATCACCGAATACGGCGCCTTCGTCGATCTCGGCGGCATCGACGGCCTGCTGCATGTCACCGACATGGCGTGGCGCCGCGTCAACCATCCGTCCGAGGTCGTGAACATCGGCCAGACGATCAAGGTCAAGATCATCAAGATCAACCACGAGACGCACCGCATCTCGCTCGGCGTGAAGCAGCTCCAGGGCGATCCCTGGCAGGGCATCGAGGAGCGTTATCCGGTCGGCGCCAAGCTCAAGGGCCGCGTCACCAACATCACCGACTACGGCGCCTTCGTGGAGCTTGAGCCGGGCATCGAGGGCCTGATCCACGTCTCCGAGATGAGCTGGACCAAGAAGAACGTCCATCCCGGCAAGATCATCTCCACCTCCCAGGAGGTCGAGGTCGCCGTGCTCGAGGTGGATGCGGTCAAGCGCCGCATCTCGCTCGGCCTCAAGCAGACCCTGCGCAATCCGTGGGAGGTCTTCGCCGAGGAGCACCCCTCGGGTTCGGTGGTCGAGGGCGAGGTCAAGAACAAGACCGAGTTCGGCCTCTTCGTCGGTCTCGACGGCGACGTCGACGGCATGGTCCATCTGTCGGATCTCGACTGGAACCGTCCCGGCGAGCAGGTCATCGAGGAGTTCAAGAAGGGCGACATCGTCAAGGCGGTGGTGCTCGACGTGGACGTCGAGAAGGAGCGGATTTCGCTCGGCATCAAGCAGCTCGGCGGCGATCCGTTCGCGGCCGCGGGCGAACTCCGCAAGGGTCAGATCGTCACCTGCGAGATCACCGAGGTGAAGGATTCCGGCCTCGAGGTGAAGCTCGTCGGCTCCGACATGACCTCCTTCATCCGCCGCGCCGAACTCGCGCGCGACCGCGCCGACCAGAGGCCGGAGCGTTTCGCGGTCGGCGAGAAGGTCGACGTCCGCGTCACGCAGTTCGACCGCAAGGCGCGCCGCGTCTCGGTGTCGATCAAGGCGCTCGAGATGCAGGAAGAGCAGGAGGCGATCGCGAACTACGGCTCGCAGGACAGCGGCGCTTCGCTCGGCGACATTCTCGGCGCCGCGCTCAAGAAGGCCGAAACCAAGAAGTAAGCGCGATCCGTCGCGCCGCTGCGGCGGCGCGACGTCGTCCGCACAGCCCGCGCCGGTCTCCGGCGCGGGCTTTTTCATGGCGCTCGTTCATGGCTCTCGGGCGGTGATGGGCCGCAGGTGACGCGGCCGTCGCGCCCCGTTAGAACGGCGTCGCCCGCGTCCGCGCGAAGGGATGATGGAACCCATGAGCATGACCGCCGACACGATCATCGACCGCCGGCGCCTGCGCCGTTCGCTGACGCTGTGGCGCGTGCTGGCGGTGCTCGCGGCGATGATCGCGGTCGGCGTCGGCGCCTACGCCTTCATGCGCCGGGGCGTCGCGACGGGGGCGAACCACATCGCGCGCGTCACCATCTCGGGTTTCATATCCGGCGATCGCCAGACGCTGCGGATGCTCGACGACATCGAGAAATCCGCGGCGAGCGCGGTGATCCTGACGATCGACAGCCCGGGCGGCACGGCCGCCGGCGCCGAGGCGCTGCACGACAAGCTGCGCGAGCTCGCCGCCAAGAAGCCGACCGTCGCCGTGGTGCAGACCATCGCAGCGTCGGGCGGCTATATCGCCGCCATCGCCGCCGACAGGATTTTCGCGCGCCAGAATTCGTTCGTCGGATCGATCGGCGTCATCATCCAGTATCCGGACGTCTCGAAGCTGCTCGACACGGTCGGCGTCAAGGTCGAGGAGGTGAAGTCCTCGCCGCTCAAGGCGGCCCCGAGCGGAACCTCGCCGACCTCGCCGGAGGCGCGCGCCGCGCTGCAGTCGCTGATTTCGGATTCCTACGCCTGGTTCAAGGATCTCGTGCGCGAGCGCCGCGGCTATGACGACGCGGCTCTGGCGGTCGTCTCCGACGGTCGCGTCTTCACGGGCCGTCAGGCGCTGGCGAACAGGCTGGTGGATTCTCTCGGCGGCGAGAAGGACGCGATCGATTGGCTCGTCGCCAATCGCAATATCGACAAGGACCTGCGCGTCCGCGACTGGCGTCCGCGCCGCGAGGGCGCGTTCGATTTTCTGACGACGGGCGCGCGGCTGCTGCGCTTCGTCGGGCTTGACGGCGCGGCCGCCCTTCTGGATCAGGCGGGACTCTATGCCGGGCCGTCGGCCGGAGGCGGGCTGCTTGCTCTCTGGCGGCCCGCCGTGGAACAGTGAGCGCGATTCCGGGAGCTGACGCGATGATAAAGTCCGAACTCGTGCTGAAGCTGGCGGAGCGCAATCCGCATCTCTACCAGCGCGATATCGAGAATGTCGTGAACACGATTCTGGACGAGATCATGGAAGCGCTGAAGCGCGGCGATCGCGTCGAGCTGCGCGGCTTCGGCGCCTTCGCGGCCAAGCGCCGCGACGCGCGCGTCGGGCGCAATCCGCGCACCGGCGCGAAGGTCGAGGTGTCGCAGAAGCTCGCCCCGCAGTTCCGCGCCGGCAAGGAAATGCGCTACCGCCTCAACCCGAACGGCGCCTGATCCGCGGCATGGCGAAGATTCGCCTCATCCTGAAATGGATTCTGATCGCGCCCTTGGCCGCGATCGTCATCCTGTTCTCCATCGCCAACCGCGCGCCCGTGGCGGTCTCGTTCGATCCGGTTTCGCGCGACGCGCCGGCCTATGTCGCGACGCTGCCGCTTTATCTCGTGGTGCTTGCGGCGATCGGGCTTGGCGTGATCGTGGGCGGCCTCGGCGCCTGGTTCGCCCAGGGCCGTCACCGCAAGGCGGAGCGCCGCCTGCGCCGCGAAGCGCAGACGCTGCGCGCCGACGTCGAGCGCTACAAGAACTCGCTCGCTGCGCGTCCGCCCTTGCCGTCCCCCTGAGAGGCGACGCCGGATGAAGATCATCGACGCCGCAGCCGTGGATGCGGCCCTGACGCCGCAGGCGATGACCGACGCCATCGGCGCGGCTTTCGCGAGCGATCTCGTCGCGCCGGAGCGGCATCACCATCATATCGCGCGCGACGGCGCCGACGCGGCCGCGCTGCTCATGCCGGCCTGGACCGCGAGCGGCGGGAAGCCCGCCTATCTGGGCGTCAAGATCGTGTCGGTGTTCCCCGGCAACGCGACGCGCGGCCTGCCCAGCGTGCAGGGCTCCTACATTCTGAACGATGGCGAAACCGGCGCGCCGCTCGCGGTCATCGACGGGGCGCGGCTCACTTTGCATCGCACCGCCGCCGCCTCGGCCTATGCGGCGCGCCATCTCGCGCGCCATGACGCGCGGCTGATGGTGATGGTCGGTTCAGGCGCGCTGAGCACGTTCCTGATCCGCGCCCACTGCGCCGCGCGCCCATCGATCCGGCATGTCTATATCTGGAACAGGAACGTCCATCGCGCCGTCGAGACGGCCGCCGCGCTCGATCGCGATCCGCTTCTCGCGAATGTCGCGGTCGACGCCGGCGACGCGCTGGAGACCGCCGTGCGGGAGGCCGATCTCATCTCCTGCGCGACCATGGCGAGCGCCCCCCTGGTGCGCGGCGCCTGGCTCAAGGAAGGCGCGCACCTCGACCTCGTCGGCGGATACAGCATGGCGACGCGCGAGGCCGACGACGAGGCGCTGGCGCGCGCCAGCGTGTTCATCGACACGCCCGCCTGTCTGAAGGAGGGCGGCGACGTCGCCATCGCCGTCAGGAGCGGCGCCTTCTCCGCGGATCGCGTGCGCGGCGATCTGCGCGCGCTCGCGACGGGCGCGCACAAGGGCCGCGCGAGCGACCGCGAGATCACGCTGTTCAAATCGATCGGCGCGTCGGTCGAGGATCTCGCGGCGGCCATGCTGGTCTGGAAAAGCGCCGGCGCCGGTTCGCCGCCGTGACGGCGCCGGTCATCGCCAGCGCCCGGCCGCGCGAATTGCTGGCGCGGAACTGGGACGGATTCCTGAGGGTCGGGGGCCGCCAGCACCGCGTCGCGGGCGGCGGGGGTTGCGGCCTCAACGTGATGGATTTCGGCCCGCTTGATGCGCCGCCGCTGCTCTTCATCCATGGCTGGTCGCAGAGCTGGCTGTGCTGGATGAAGCAGGTCGAGGGCCTCTCGGACCGCTTTCGCGTGGTGTGCATGGACAGCCGCGGGCAGGGCGATTCCGACAAGCCTTCCGGCGATGAGCATTACAACGACAGCGCGCTGTGGGCCGACGACGTGCGGGCGGTGATCGACGCGCTCGATCTCCGCCGCCCGATCCTGAGCGGCTGGAGCTATGGCGGCCTCGTGATCGGCGATTATCTCGCCGCGCACGGGACCGGGAGGATCGCCGGCGTGCATTTCATCGGCGCCCTGATCGTCAATGGCGGCCGGCTGCCCTTCTTCGGCCCGGCGCTGCTCAGGCGCGTGCCGAAGATGGCGTCGCCGAACGCGGCCGTGGCGATCGAGAATGCGCGAAAATTCGTGCGCGAATGCGCCGCCGCGCCGCTTCAGCGCGAGGTCTTCGAGACCGCGCTCGCCTGGACGATGCAGACGCCCGCGCCCGTCCGGCTGTCGTTGGTCAAGCGCCGGCTCGATTTCCGGCCGCTGCTCGCGACAGTGAAAATCCCGGCGCTGATCACCCAGGGTTCGCTCGATCAGGTGATTTTGCCCGCGATGGCCGAAGAGATCGCGACGGCGATGCCGCATGCGGTCCATTCCCGCTACGAACGCGTCGGCCACATGCCGTTCCTGGAGGAGCCGGAGCGCTTCAACCGCGAGCTGGCGGCGTTTGCGGCGAGCGTGTAGCGCATCCCGCATGTCGCTTCTGATCAAAATCTGCGGCCTCTCCACGCCCGAGACGCTCGACGCCGCGCTTGACGCCGGCGCTGACATGGTAGGGCTCAACTTCCATCCCCGAAGCCCGCGTTCTGTGACCCTCGAACAGGCGGCCGCGCTGGCGCGCCGGGCGCGGGGCCGCACCCGGATCGTCGCGCTGGTCGTGGACCTGCCGGACAGCCGTCTGGACGCCATCAGGGCGGCCGTGGTGCCCGATCTCTGGCAGTTGCATGGCTCGGAGCCTCCGGAGCGGATCGCGGCCATACGGGCCTCCCAGGCCATTCCTGTGATGAAGGCGATCGGCGTGTCCGCGGCGGCCGATCTGGCCGGGATCGCCGCCTTCGCCGCCGCGGCCGATCATGTTCTGCTCGACGCCAAGCCGCCGAAGGACGCCGCCTATCCCGGCGGCCACGGCCGTCCCTTCGACTGGGCCCTCCTCAAGGGCCTCGATCGGGCGCAGCCCTTCCTGCTCAGCGGCGGGCTGACGCCCGACACTGTCGGCGCTGCGGTCCGGACGGTGCGCGGGATGGGGCTCGATCTCGCCGGCGTCGACGTCTCGTCTGGCGTCGAAAGCGCGCCGGGCGTAAAGGACGCGGCGAAAATCCGAGCCTTCATCGCGGCTGCGCGCGCAGCCGATCAGGAAACGAGCAGCGCATGAACAGCCCCGTCCGCCCCAACAGCCTGCGCGCCGGCCCCGACGAGACCGGCCATTTCGGCATGTTTGGCGGCCGCTTCGTCGCCGAGACGCTGATGCCGCTGATCCTTGATCTGGAGAAGGCCTACGGCGAGGCGAAGGACGACCCTTCCTATCAGGCCGAGATGGCGTCGATGATGACGCATTACATCGGCCGGCCGTCGCCGCTCTATTTCGCCGAGCGCATGACCGATAAGCTCGGCGGCGCGAAAATCTATTTCAAGCGCGAGGAGCTCAATCACACCGGCGCGCACAAGGTGAACAACGTGCTCGGGCAGATTCTGCTCGCGCGCCGCATGGGCAAGAAGCGCATCATCGCCGAGACTGGCGCTGGCCAGCACGGCGTCGCTACGGCGACGCTCTGCGCGCGCTACGGCCTCGAATGCATCGTCTATATGGGCGCGGTCGATGTCGAGCGGCAGAAGCCGAACGTGTTTCGCATGCAGCTGCTCGGCGCCAAGGTGGTGCCGGTGCAGTCCGGCTCGAAGACGTTGAAGGACGCGATGAACGAGGCGCTGCGCGACTGGGTGACCAATGTCGCGGACACCTTCTACTGCATCGGCACGGTCGCCGGGCCGCATCCTTATCCGATGATGGTGCGGGACTTTCAGAGCGTGATCGGCAAGGAGACGCGCGAGCAGATGCTGGCGGCGGAAGGCCGCCTGCCGGATTCGCTGATCGCCGCCGTCGGCGGCGGCTCGAACGCGATGGGGCTTTTCCATCCGTTCCTCGACGATTCCGACGTCGAGATCTACGGCGTCGAGGCGGCCGGCCACGGGCTGACCAGCCTGCATGCGGCCTCCATCGCTGGCGGCCGGCCGGGCGTGCTGCACGGCAACCGCACCTATCTGCTGATGAACGAGGACGGGCAGATTCAGGACGCGCACTCGATTTCAGCCGGCCTCGATTATCCCGGCATCGGCCCCGAGCATTCCTGGCTGCACGACATCAAGCGCGCGCAATATGTCTCGATCACCGACGAGGAATCGCTGGAGGGCTTCAAGCTTTGCTGCGAGCTCGAAGGCATCGTGCCGGCGCTGGAGTCGGCGCACGCCGTCGCCTATGCGATGAAACTCGCGCCGCGGAAGGCGAAGGATCATCTGATGGTGATCAATCTCTCCGGTCGCGGGGATAAGGATATTTTCACGGTGGCGGAGCATCTCGGCGGGATGTGAGGTCCGTCGAGAGATTCAAGCCCTCCTCACATTGAAGCGCATTGCGTGGCATATGGTCCCGGCCGATTGGCTTCTCCCGCCCGCCGCAGTCGTAACGTCTGTCGGTTGGCGTGAATGACGCGCGGAAGCGTCACTCGCCGGTCAGACTGGCAAGCAATGGATGCCGCTTCTCCGCGAACGGATTGACCACGGTCAGGCCGCGCCAGACGAATCCGTCCTGCATGTCTTCGGACAGGAGAAGCGCGCATCCGGCTTCGCTCGCGGTCACAAGAATCAGCGCATCCCAGAACTGCAGGCGATGCGCGCAGGCGAGTTCGAGCGCAGTCCGAAAAGTCCGCTCCGTTGCAAGAATCGTTGAATAGCCGTCAAGCCACGTCGCGATGCGCCTGTTCGCATCGCCCGGATTGATGCCGGCCTTCCGGGTCAGAACATTGTAAAGTTCGCCGATCGTTTGCGTTGGCAGGACTACGTCCTGATCGATCAATCGCTCGACGATCGTTCTTGCGGTCTGGCGCCGCGCCGGATCGTCGACGCCTTCGGCATAGGCGAGAAATGTCGTGTCCAGCGCGATCCGCATTCGCCGCGATCAATCATACATTTCGTCGCGCGACGCGCGCCCGAGATTGAGCGCAGGCTGGGAATCGAGGCGGGCGAACAGTGCGCCTAAGGCCTCGCGCCTGCGCTCGTTCTCCGCACTGGCTTTCGCGTCGACAGGCCTGATTTCCGCGACCGGCTTTCCGCGCGACGTGACGATGATGGTCTCCCCCTGCGTCGCTGCGCGCAGCAGGGCTGAGAACTGGCGATTCGCTTCAGCGGCGGAAACTGTGCGCATGATATGAAAGTAGTGACATCACTACTTATGTCAAGCCGCTGTCGGCGAGCGAAACCCGCCGGGAGAGCGCTGACAGCGCCCCGCGCATGCGTCGTCGCGCTACGGCGCGGGTCCGGACGTGAGCGCCTTTGCGATCGGCGCGGAGGAGATGCTCGTCTCGCCCCGGAACGGCTCGTCCATCACGATGATGAGCGACATCACGAGGCCGATGGCCGCCATGTGCAGCAGGATCAAGGTCGCGCTGTTGGCGTCAACCGGGTTGCGGCCGTTCATCGCCATCGCCCCCAGCACAAAGGCGCCGATCATCCACCAGAAAATCGAGGCGATGCTCTTGGTCGCGTTTTCCAGCCGGCCCTGCCGCAAATCCTCGGCGCGATCGAAGAGCGCGCGCAGTTGCGAGGCGACGGCGGGATTGTTTGCGGCGAGCGCGTGCACGTCCCGGTTCAGCGCGCGCAGAAGGCCTTCCGCTTTTCCTGACAGTTCCGGCTCCGCCCTTCCGAGGGTCAGCCATTCGTCGCTCACGATCGCGTCGGCATAGGCCCTGAGCCGGACGCGCGCGTCGCGGGCGCTGTCGCCGATGAGCGAGAGTTCGCGATCGAGGCGCGTGAGCACGGAAGCCTCCCGCAGCGTCGCGTCGTCGGCGCGCCCGAGATTGGCCCGCACGTCGGACAGGACGAGCGCGAGCAGAAACACCGCGAACGCCAGCAATCCGCTGTGAACGAGATCGGCAAGCTTGGTATGGGTTTCCAGGCGGTCCGCGCGCGGCGCGAACCAGAAGCGCCGCGTGAGCAGCGCGATCGCGAGCGCCAATCCCGCGGTCGCCGCCGCGCCGACGACAAGGATGACGAGATCGGGAAGCTGAACAAACAGATTGAACAGGGACGTCATCGAACCCCCGCGATATGGCGGCGAGGGTGCGACTGATCACGGCGCGGCGATCGGCGCAATGGCCGCTTGCGAGAGGCTCTAGGATTTTGACGCGGCCGCTTCGCTCGCCGCCTTGTCGATCGCCATCGCCCGCTGCAGCGCCGGCCGCGCGAGGCATCGTTCGATATAGGCGGCGAAGCTCGGCCGCTTCTCGATGATCTTGAACAGGTCGCAGCCGAACCAGAGATCGCTGCCGATCACGACGTCCGCGCCGGTGAAATGGTCGCCCAGCAGCCAGGGGCCTTTCTGCAGCGCCTGGTCGAGCGCCTCGACCACGAGCGCGTAGCTGCCCCAGCCGGCGGTCGATTTCGGCACATCGAGTTTCTTGAATTTCTCGAGGATCGCGCCCTCGATGCAGGCGGTGAAGAACAGCCATTTCAGATAGGGGCCGCGCGTCCTGTCGCCGATCTTCGGCGCGAGATTCGCCGCCGGATAACGGTCGCCGAGATAGGCGATCACCGCGCCGGACTCAGCGACGATCACGCCGTCGTCATCGATCGCCGGCACCTTTCCGAGCGGGTTGATCGCGCGATAGTCCGGCCTGTCCTGCGCGCCGTTGCGGATGTCGATCAGGATTCGCTCATAGGGCTGGCCGATCTCCTCCAGCATCCAGAGCGCGCGCATGGCGCGGCTGTTCGGGGCCCAGAACAATTTCATCACGCGACCTCCTTGGAACATAACATGAACGATAGCCGGGTTCGTCGCAGCGGTCCAGCGGTTCCGCACTGTGCCGCGCTGTGTTAGGGCCAGCCGCTCATGATGAAGCAGGTTCCGGACATCTCCATGACCGATCGGATTTCGGCCGCCTTCGCGCGCGCCCGCGCCGAGCGCCGCGCGGCGCTGGTGACCTATGTGATGGCCGGCGATCCGGACCAGGAGACCGGGCGCGCCATCCTCGCCGCGCTGCCGGAAGCGGGGGCGGACGTTGTCGAGCTCGGCATGGCCTTCACCGATCCGATGGCCGACGGACCGTCGATCCAGGCTGCGGGCTTGCGCGCCCTGGCGGCGGGGCAGTCGCTGAAAAAGACGCTCGCGGACGTCGCCGCGTTCCGCCGGACGAACGACCGGACGGCCATCGTGCTCATGGGCTATTTCAACCCGATCTATGTCTATGGCGTCGATCGTTTCCTCGCTGACGCGAAGGCGGCCGGCGTCGACGGCCTGATCGTCGTTGATCTTCCGCCTGAGGAGGATGAGGAGCTGTGCCTGCCGGCGCTGCGGGCGGGGATCGCCTTCATCCGGCTCGCGACGCCGACCACCGACGACAGGCGCCTCCCGACGGTGCTGAAGAATACGGCCGGCTTCGTCTATTATGTCTCCATCACTGGAATCACCGGCGCCGCCACCCCAAATTTCGATGCGACCGCCGCGGCCGTCGCGCGGATCAAGAAGCATACCGCCCTGCCGGTGGTGGTCGGTTTTGGCGTGAAGAATGCGGTCCACGCGGCTGCGGTGGCGCGCGGGGCTGACGGCGTGGCCGTCGGCACGGCGCTTGTCGAGGCGCTGCGCGCGTCGCTCGACGCCGATGGAAAGGCGACGGAGAAAACGGTTCCCGCCGTCGCCGGACTGGTGAGGGAGCTTGCTGAAGGCGTCCGCTCGGCGGCGAAGGCGGACGTCGCCTGACGACGGGAAGGCGCTGGGACGCAGGAGTTTCTGAATGAACTGGATATCGGACGTCGTTCCGCCGCGCATCAAGACGCTGTTCAAGCGCGAGACGCCGGAAAATCTCTGGATCAAATGCCCGGACACCGGCCAGATGGTGTTCCACAAGGATGTGGAGGCGAACGCCTGGGTCATTCCCGGCTCCGAGCATCATCTGAGCGTCAGTTCCACCCGGCGGCTGAAGCTGATGTTCGATGAGCAGACCTGGCTTGACGTCGCCTTGCCGCAGACGCCGGACGATCCGCTCAAGTTCCGCGACAGCAAGCGTTATTCGGATCGCCTGAAGGAAGCGCGCGCGAAGACCGGCTTGCAGGACGCTTTCAAGATCGGTTTCGGCCGCGTCGAGGGGCAGCCGATGGTGATCGCCGTGCAGGATGTGGAGTTCATCACGGGATCGCTGGGCGCTTCGGCGGGAGAAGCTTTCATCAAGGGGGCGCAGACCGCGCTCGAAAAGCGCGCGCCCTATGTTGTGTTCGCCGCCGGCGGCGGCGCGCGCATGCAGGAGGGCATTCTCTCGCTCATGCAGATGCCGCGCACGACGATCGCGGTGCGCATGCTCAGGGATGCGCGGCTTCCCTACATCGTCGTGCTGACCAATCCGACGACTGGCGGCATCACCGCCTCCTACGCCATGCTGGGCGACGTGCATCTCGCCGAGCCTGGCGCGCTCATCGGCTTTGCGGGGCCGCGCGTCATCGAGCAGACGATCCGCGAGAAATTGCCGGAGGGCTTCCAGCGCTCCGAATATCTCAGGGATCACGGCATGGTCGACATGGTCGTGCATCGCCGCGACATGAAGGCGACGGTCGCGCGGCTCGGCCGGCTGATGATGAAGCAGCCCCTGCCGGAAACCGAAGCGGCGTAACCCTGGCGCGCGACGCCCGTCGCTCGCGCGGCTTTGATCTGTTCGCCGCGGCGCGAACCAGTTACCAACGGGGCGATCGCGCGCCTTCAAGCGCGGACGCGACAAGCAGCAATGAGCGAATCCGCAGCCTTTCTCGACCGTTTTCTTTCGCTTCATCCGAAGCTGATCGACCTGTCGCTCGATCGCATCCGCCGTTTGCTGGAGGCGCTCGGAAATCCGCATCGCAGGCTGCCGCCGGTCATCCATGTCGCCGGCACCAACGGCAAGGGATCGACCATCGCCTTCATGCGCGCCATGCTTGAAACGGCCGGGCTGCGCGTTCACGTCTATACGTCGCCGCATCTCGTCCGGTTTCATGAGCGCATCAGGCTCGGCGAAATCGGCGGCGGCCGCTTCGTCGATGAGGACAGTCTTGTCGACGCCTTTCGCCGTTGCGAGGACGTCAACGCCGACGCGCAGATCACCGTGTTCGAGATCACGACGGCGGCGGCCTTTCTCCTGTTCGCGGAGAATCCGGCGGATGTCCTGCTGCTTGAGGTCGGGCTCGGCGGGACCTTCGACACGACGAATGTGGTCGTCGATCCGGCCGCGACGGTGGTGACCCCGGTCTCGATGGATCATTCCGAGTTTCTTGGCGACACGGTCGAGCAGATCGCCGGCGAGAAGGCCGGCATTCTCAAATCAGGCGCGCCGGCGATCTTCGCGCCGCAGGACGAGGCGCCGCTCGGCATGCTTGTCGCGCGCGCCGATGCGGTGGGCGCGCCCGCGATCATCGGCGGCCAGGATTTCTCCGTGCATGAGGAGAACGGCCGTCTTGTTTATCAGGACGAGCGGGGACTTCTCGATCTGCCGTTGCCGCGGCTGGCCGGGCGTCATCAGCACATCAACGCCGGAACGGCGATTGCGGCGCTGCGTCATGCGCGGGGCCTGCCCGATCTCCCTGCGGCCTGTTTCGAGCAGGGCGTCCGCGACGCCTTCTGGCCGGCGCGGCTTCAGCCGCTGCGCGAGGGGCGGTTGCAGGCGCTTTTGCCCGCAGGATCGGAGCTCTGGCTCGATGGCAGCCACAACGCCGACGGCGGGCGCGTCACCGCCGCCGCCATCGCCGAGATGGAGGAAGCCAAACCGCGGCCGCTCATTCTGGTCGTGGGCATGAAGGGGACGAAGGACGCGCGCGCCTTCCTCGACGCCTTCGAGGATCTGACGCGCGACATCGTCACGCTGCCTGTCGTCAGCGAGCGCGGCGTGACGCGCACGGCCCAAGACATCGCGACCATCGCCGACGCCGTCGGCTTCACGTCGGAGGCGGCGGTTGACATCGAGGATGCGTTGCGGCGGATCGCGGCCCGCGGCGCGGCCCCGAGCCGCGTTCTGATCACGGGGTCGCTCTATCTCGCGGGCGAAGTGCTCGCCGCTAACGGCACCCCGCCGACATAGGCGATAAACGACCAGCGCTTCGCGACGCCGGCTGCCGCGCGATTGCGCAAACAAAAAACCCGGCCGCGAGGCCGGGTTTTTCGCCGATCCGGGAGAGGATCAGAACTTGTAGGTGATGCCGGCGCGAACCGCGTGCTGACGATACTTGCCGTCGTCCGCGATGTTGAGCACCGGATTGCTCGAGCTCTTGTTGTTGTAGCTCGTGTAGCGATACTCGCCGCGGATCGAGACGTTGTTGGTCACAGCGTATTCGATGCCGCCGCCGAGCGTCCAGCCAGCGCGGGTGTTGGAGTTCGACAGCAGGTTCACGCCGCCGGGGAAGGTGTAGACGTTGCGCTTGATGTCAGCGAACGCGACGCCGCCCGTTGCGTAGACCAGGACGCGATCGAACGCGACGCCGAAGCGGGCGCGGACCGAACCCTGCCAGTCGAGCTTCGTGCGATGGGTCACGCCCAGAACCGCGGAGCTGACGCTGTCCTTGATTCCGGCCCATTCCAGATCGCCTTCGAGACCGGCGACGAAGTTGGGCGAGAACTGATAGTTGTAGCCGACATGGCCGCCGAACAGGCCGCCCTTGGCGTCATAAGCGTAGCCAAGCGCCGGAACGCCGATCGGGCTCGAGATCGTGCCCGAGGAGCGGCCCCAGGCGTAGCCGCCCTGAAGACCGACGTAGAAACCGGTCCACGAGAAGGCCGGGACATACATCGGGGCGATCGGCGGACCCTTGCTCGACGGCAGGTCAGCGGCGAGCGAGGCGGTCGTCAGCGCCGCCAGCGCGGCGGAAGCAAGAAAGATCTTTTTCATTCGTCTGTCCTTGGGAACTCGAATTGTTGCGAACATCTAGCACCGGCTTGCCCGCGTGTCTGTCACTCCGGCGCCACATCATCCCCCGCCCTGCGCATGGCGACGCCAAAAACCGCGCCCTTTCGCCTTGATTTATATTAATAGTTACCACAATCCCGCCGCAATCTGGCGTCTTTCGACGGTTTCCTGTGCCGCCGCGGGAAATTTTACGAAAATTCGAAGTAATGATCCGGTAAGCATAGCAAAGAAGCAGAACGCGGCGCTGGTCTCGGCGGCGGCCGGATTAACGTTGACGACAAGTAAAATGAAAGCTTCGGGAAGAATTGGCGCACTTAAAAGAAAACCCGCGCCGTGTCGCCACGGCGCGGGCCAGTCGCCTCGATAACGGCCTCGCGGCGCCGTCAGACGGCGCCGGAAATCCATTTGGAAAGATCGCCCTTCGGCGCCGCGCCGATTTTCTGGCTGGCGAGTTCGCCATTCTTGAACAGCATCAGGGTCGGAATGGAGCGGATGCCGAATTTCGCGGCGGTCGCCGGGTTTTCATCGACATTGAGCTTCACGATCTTCACCTTGCCGTCCATCTCTTTCGAAATTTCCTCGAGAGACGGGGCGATCATGCGGCAGGGGCCGCACCATTCCGCCCAGAAATCGACGACCACGGGGGTCGACGATTTCAGCACGTCTGATTCGAAGGTGGCGTCAGTCGTCTTCTGCGCGCCCATGGCGGATGCCTCGCTTGAAACGCCCGCAACGGCTGGCGGGCTTGGTCGCCGGGAACGTATGTATGGCGGTAGCAGGGGTCAACCGCGCGTCACGGAGGCGTGACATGCGCTGCGTTTGGCGATTCAGCCCTTGATCAAGGTTGCGCTCGCGCGGCGATTCGCGCGATCGCCGCGTCGAGCGTCGCGTCGGGAATCTCGTGCGCGAGCGGTCCGGCCGTCCAGACCACGACGCAGCGCGCGCGGCGCCCCGGATAGAGCGGCGCGATCAGCGCCCGGTAGAGGGCGAGCTGCGCGATGATTCGCTCCGGGATGCGGTCCGGCGTCGGCGGCGGGCGCAGCCCCGTCTTGTAGTCCCCGATGACCACGTCCGTTTCGCTCACCGCGAGCCTGTCGATCACGCCGGAGACGCGAATCGCGCGCCCGTCCGGAAGCGGCGCCGGCCCGGTGACGGAGACCTCTCCGCGCGAGCGCGGACCGAACAGCGCGGCGAAGCGCTCGTCCTCGATGAGCGCGCGCACCGATTCGACAAGGGCTCCGGCCGCGGCCGAGTCGATTCCGGCCGCCCGCAGCGCCAGCGTCGCGCCCGCAGCAGAGCGCTTCTCCGGCGGCAGATCCGGCAGGAGCTCCAGCAGCCTGTGGACGAAGCGGCCTCGGGCGCGCGCCGCCGCAGCCGCGCCGGCGCCGTCAAGCGGGCGAGCGGCCCTGTCCGCCGCTTCGGAGGCGCGGGACGGCGAGAGCGGCGGTTCGGCGCCGCGCTCGGGCGCGGCGCGCTCCCGCGCCCAGGCGGGAATGACGGCGCTCCTTTCGGGCGCGCCGCCGCGCGTGGTCGGAATGCGCCCCTCCGGCCGGCGTCCCGGCAGCAGCCAATGCTCGACCTCGTCCTGTCCGTCGCGCGCCGGCGTTTTTTCCAGCCTGGCGCCGGACTGCGCGTCTCCTTCTTCGAGCGCGTCCCGCACATGCGCGTACCAGGATCCGTCCGGCGCCCTGTCGCGGCCGATCGCGCCGGCGATGATGAGGCCGTTGCGGGCGCGCGTCAGCGCCACATAGAGCAGCCGGCGATGCTCGTCCTCGGTGTCGGATCGCGCCGCGTCCCGTCCCGCTTTCACGGCCGGCGGCGCAGCGCCGGCGGCCCACACTGCGAGCGGAGCGTTCGCGCGCGTGGCGAGACGAACCACGGGCGCCGGGCCGCGCCCCTCCGGCTTGCCTGTCGTGTCGGGCAGGATGACGATCGGCGCTTCGAGGCCTTTCGCCGCATGCACGGTCATGACCCGCGTCTCGTTCGCCGCCTGATCGAGATCGCGCTTGATGTCGAGATCGCTCGCCTCGAACGAGGCCGTGAACGCCGCAAGCGAAGCGCCCTCGCGGCGCTCGAACTCCAGCGCCCGCGTCATGAATTCATCGAGCGCGTCGCCGGCTTCGGCGCCGAGTCGCTGCAGCAGACGGCGTCGTCCGTTCTCCGCTTCGAGCAGCATGCCGAAAAAGGCGAAGGGGCCGAGCGCTGCGCGCGCGGTCCAGCGTTCGAGAAAAGCTGCGGCTTTCGTCAGTTTTTCATCGCCCGTCGCGGCCCGCCGCAGCGCATCGATCAGGCGGCCTTCACGCCGCGGCGCGAAGCGCAGCAGGTCGTCGTCGTCGAGTCCGATCAGCGGACTCTTCAGCGCGCAGGCGAGCGCGTAGTCGTCATCCGGCGCCAGCGCGGCGCGCGCCAGCGCGAGACAGTCGCGCACCGCGATATGCTCGGCGACCTTGAGCCGGTCTGCGCCGGCGACCGGCACGCCGGCGTGTTTCAGCGCGGCGATGATCGCCTCGAACAGCGCGTTGCGCCGCCGCACCAGGATCATGATGTCGCCTGGCCGCACCGGCCGTCCGGCCGGATCGCCATTCTCGATCAGCAGCCGGCAGTTGTCCGCGATGCGCCGCGCCAGCCGCATGACGGGCGATTCCGCGCCCGGCGCGTCGACGGCGGCGATGGCGCCGTCCGGATCGAGATAATCGTCGCGCGCATCGCCCGCATCTTTCGTGATCAGCGGCCAGAGTTCGACGAAGCCGATGTCCCGCCGGTCCAGCCGGTTGCTCTCGTGCGGCGCGACGCCGCCGTCGCCGAACGCCAGCCCCTTGCCGCGCGCGCCGCCGGCGAAGACGCGGTCGACCGCCGACAGCACCTCCCGCGTCGAGCGGAACGACACTTTCAGCAGCACGGATTCGAACCGGCGCTCCGCGTCGCGATGGGCGCGCAGGAAATGCTCGCGCGTCTCCGCGAAGGATTGCGGCGCCGCGCCCTGAAAACCGTAGATCGACTGCTTCTCGTCGCCGACCGCGAAAACGGTGCGCCGTCCGCCGCGCGCGCCTTCGCCGGCCGTGAACTCCTCCGCGAGGCGGCGGATGATGTCCCACTGCGCGTCGCTCGTATCCTGCGCCTCGTCGACGAGCACATGCGACAGCCGCGAATCGAGCTTGTAGAGAATCCACGGGCCGATGCCGGGATTGGCGAGCAGCGCGCGCGTCTTCTCGATCAGGTCGGCGAAATCGAGCGCGCCCCGCCGCGCCTTCGCGGCCTGATAATGCGCGAGCGCCGCGTCCGTCACCGCAAAGAGCGCGCGGTTGCGATCGAGCGTCTCGATCGCCGCGAGCGTTTCGGACAATGCGATAAAGCGCGCAGCTTCCGCATCGAGCGCGTTCGACGCGGCGGGATCGGCGGCGCGCGCCTTCGCGGTCATGACGGTCGCCGGAGCGCGCATCTCTTTCTGCGATGTAAGGAAGAGCGCGCGCGCGAGATCGGCGCGCATCTGTCCGCCGCGCGTCTCGGCGATGCGCTGGATCAACGCGCCGTTGGCATCGTTCGTCTTGCCTGGAAAGCGGGCATAGGCGGCCGCGATGATGGCGCAGGTCGAGGAATCGAACGCTTCCGCGCCATAGCCCGCGATGGCGTCCTCGGCCCGGTCACGCTCATCCACGCCGAGCGTCGCCGCGAGCCGGGCGATGTCGCGCTGGCGCTGCGCCCGCATGTCGGCCTCGCGCCCGCTGGCGCGCGCGTCGAGCATCTTGCGCAGGAGGTCGCGGAAGTCCTTGTCGGCCGCGTCTTCCGCGACGCGCGCGAAGGCGTCGGCGGTTTCAGCGCCGCCGTCTGCGCGGCCCGCGATGATCGCCGCCATGGCGTCGTCGATCATGTCCGATTGCGCCGCGTCGTCCAGCACCTCGAAATGCGCCGGCGCATTGGCGTCGAAGGGAAAGAGATGCAGCAGCCTTTCGCAGAAGGCGTGGATGGTCTGGATTTTGAGGCCGCCCGGCGTTTCGAGGGCGTCGGCGAACAGGCGCCGCGCGCGCTGCAGCGTCTCGCGGTCGGGCGTCGCGCCGGTCAGGTCGCGGATGCGTTCGGAAAGGTCCGGCTCGGCGAGCGTGATCCAGCCGCCCAGCCGGTCGAAGACGCGGTTGGTCATCTCCGCCGCCGCGGCTTTCGTATAGGTGAGGCAGAGGATTTCGTCCGGCTTCACCTTGGCGAGCATCAGCCGCATCACGCGGCGCACCAGCACTTCCGTCTTTCCCGATCCGGCGTTGGCCGACACCCAGGCCGACAGCGCCGGATCGGAGGCGAGACGCTGCAGGCGCGTGGTTTCCGATTCCGGGCGCGGCGCGGCGCTACTCATCCTCGTCGCCTCCGCGCGACCATTCCGCGACGCGCGCGAGATGATCATAGTCGCCCTCGTCGTCGACGAATTTCGGCGCCGCCCGCGACGTGAAGCCGATACGCCCCGCGATCAGCGCGTTCATGCGCGCGACGAGCTTGCGCAGATGCTCTTCGGGAACGGTCTGCGGATCGACGACGTCCTTGCCGCCGGACGCGGTGAGATCGGTGTCGAACGCGCCGCTGCGCGCGCCCGACAGCCGCACGTAAATAAGCGACGAAACCCGCGCGCCCGTCTGCGCCGGCGAGAATGCGCCGCGCGCGGCCATCGCGGCCTCCAGCGTGAGCTGCGGCGAAAGCCCGCGCAGAACCTCCTTGCGCGACGGCGGCAGCCCGGTCTTGAAATCGATGATCGCGAGCGAGCCGTCGTTCAGCGTCTCGATGCGGTCGGCGCGTCCGCTCAATGTGAAGACGCTTCCGTCGGCGAGAGCGAGGTCGAGCTGCGCCTGCTGCTCGGTCGCGAGGCGCGCGATGGCGCCGCGCCGCCCGCGCTCCCAGCCGATGAAGGCGCGCGCCGCGCGGCGAAAGCTGGGCAGCCAGAAAAAGATCCGTTCGCGGTCGACGCCGGAGTCCGCGAACAGCCCTTCGCCCATCGCGATCAGCCGCTCGGCGGCGTCTTCGGCGAAGGGGTCGCCCTTTTCCGAAAAGCGCGCCACCGCGTCATGGATCAGCGTGCCGCGCAGCGCCGCGTCGGCCGCCATGCCGAGCGGCCGCAGCGGATCGAGCAGAAGAATCTGCCGCGCGTGAATGGCGTAGGGATCGCGCACGAGCGTCTCGACGCGGCTCACGCTGATGCGGCGCGGCACCAGATCGGGCGGCGGGGCAGGATGCGGGCGCTCGACCGGCGTCGCCCTGCTGGCGTCGTCCAGAGCGCGCGCGAGCCGGAGATAGGAGTCGCCGCGCGCGACGGCGCGCGCCCATGCGCTTGTCTTGTCTGCGTCGCTCCATTTCTCGCGATCGCGCTCGGCCGGACCGGCGAAGGCCGCGAGCCGCTGCCAGAACCTGGAGGGCACTGTCGGCGCGCCGCCGGATTTCTTCGCGCGCGTCAGGACGGCGTTTTCCGCGCCGCCGAATGCGGCGACGAAATCATGCGCAGTCTGGCCGATGCGCCGTTCGGGCAGCGGCAGGCCCAGCGCCATGCGCAGCGCGCGGTTGAGAAAAGCGTCCGGCGACGGCTGCGGCGGCCAGACGGTTTCGTTGAGGCCGCCGAGAACGATCGTATCAGCGCGCAGCAGCCGCGCCTCGAGCAGTCCCCAGATCGCGATGCGCGGATGCGTGCGCGCCGGCGGGTTGAGCGTCACGCTGTCCATCAGCCGCTTGATCGCGCCGGGATAATCAGCGCGCGACAGGGGCGCGCGCTCTCCGCCCGCCGCGATGAGCGCGTCGAACAGGTCGCGCAGCGCTTCGCCGTCCGGCTCGCCGAACAGCCAGCTCTCCTCGTCGCGATCCGCCGTGAGCGCGATCAGCGCCGTCCGATGCGCCGCGACCCAGGGGCCGACGCAGGCGCGTCCCGACGCGCCGCCAGCGGCGGCGAAGCTCTGCTCGATGGCGATGAGGGCGTCGAGCGCGATCTCGGCCTGCGTCCAGTCCTCCTCCGACAGCAGCCGCGCCGCTCGCGGCGCGCTCCATGCTCCGGCGAGCCCGCGCCGCGTGGAGAACAGCAGGCGCAGGCTGGTGAGATCGCCGAGCGGCGGATAGCCGCGCAGCAGACCGATATCGATCGCGGCGGCGGCGCGCTTCATCGCCTCATGCGTCATGCCGGCGATCGCGATGTTGGGATGCGAGAGCAGCGCGGTCAGGGCGGCGCCGTCGGCCGGCGTCGCGAGCCATTGCGCCGCGAGCGCGGCGAGCGCGCCGTGTCGGGATCGCGACAGGGCGCGACCGGCGGAATCGTCGATCTCGATTCCCCAGCGCGCCAGCGTCACGCCGACGCGCTCGGCGAGCGCGCGGTCCGGCGTGATCAGCGCGGCCGTGCGGTTCCGGCCGCGAATGGCGCGGCGCAGGGCGAGGGAGACGGCGAGCGCTTCTTCGCGATCATTGTCGGCCTCGATGATCGCCGCGCCTGCGAGCGCGCGGTCAAGATCGCCGGCGCGCCGCGCCTCCTCGCGCGTCTCAGGCCAGCGCGTGGTGAACGCCGGCGGCTGCATCGCTTCCGCCAGCGCGCGCTCGCGCGCCGCGAGGATGCGGCAGCTTCGGCCGAGCGGCTTCACATCGTCGCGCGCGGCGGCGAGCGTCTTCATCAGATGCGCCAGCGCCGCCTGCGGATGGCCGGGATGCGGCTCCGCCTCGTCGCTGACGGATGCGAAGGACGCGTCCGACGAGATCAGGTCGAGGCCGGGGAGCACCACCGCGCCGCGCGGATGGCGCGCGATGGCCGCGATCAGCTCGGCTGTCGCCGGATTCGTTCCGGTGCTGCCCGCCGCGATGAAGAGGCCGCCGACGCGGCCCTCGCTGATCTGTCGCGCGCGCTCGCGCAGCACGCGGTCGCGTCGCGCCACATGGTCGGACAGGCCGCGCGCGTCGAGATAAAGCGGCCAGGCCTGCGTCGCGATCGCGAGGAATCGTCGCGAGATGTCCCAGTAGCGGTCATGCTCGCCGGGCGTCGCCGCGTCGAGCTGCGCCGGCGTGACGCCTTCGCTCGTCAGAAGGTCGAGCACGCGCGTCAGATCGGCGGCGAGGCCGAACGCCTCGCTCGGCGCGCCGGCGATCAGCGCGTGGCTTTCGGGCGCCGCGGGCGTGATCGCGACATCGAGTTGCTTGCGCCAGCGCATGACGAGATCGGCGAGGAAGATCAGCCGCTCCGCCGGCTCGGCGGCCGGCGCGCCGACGCCGGCGTCATCGGCGAAATCGGCGTCGCCGATGAGGCGCATCTCGGCTTCGTCCGCGTCGCCGAGCGGAATGATGCGCGGCAGGATCGCCGGCCTGTCGGCGCGCGCGGCCAGCGCAGCCGCGAAAGCCCGCGCGGCGCGGCGCGTCGGCAGATAGAGCGCCACATCGGCGACCGCGAGCGGATCGGTGCGCCAGCCGATGTCGCCGACGAGCGTACCGTCGATCAGCGCGTCGGCGAGCGCATCGAGAAAAGGCGCGCCCGGCGGTATTGAGAAAAGGTTGGGCCGCGCCGCCATCAGCGCCCCGCGGCGATGAGCGCGTTCGCCGGCGCGATGGCGTCCGGCGTTCCGACATGCAGCCAGGTCCCGGCGAGCGCGCAGCCGAACAGGCGCCCGCGCGCGATGGCGCGATCGAACAGAAGATTGAGCGAAAACGGTCCGTCCGGCGTGTCGGCGAACAGCGCGCCGGTCATGATCGAGACGCCGGCGAAGATGAAAGGCGCAATCTCGCCCGAGCGCCGCGCCAGCGCGCCTCGCGCATCCATGGTAAAGTCGCCGGGGCCGTCATAGCCGAAGCTCGCGGCGCGGCGCGCGAGCAGCAGCAGCATGTCCATCCGCCGAGGGTCCCACGCGTCGATGAGGGCGGCGAGCGCCGGCTGTCCTGTCTCGATCCACAGCGAGTCGGAATTCATGGCGATGAAAGGCCCGGCGCCGAGCAGCGGCAGCGCCTTCTTCACCCCGCCGCCGGTCTCCAGCAGCAGCGCGCGCTCGTCGGAAATGATGATGCGCGGCCGCGCGCGCTCCACGACATGCCGCTCGACCTGCGGGGCGAGATGATGGACGTTGACGACCGCCTCTTCGATTCCCGCCTCAGCCAGCCGGTCGAGCGCATGGTCGAGCATGGTCTTGCCGCCGACCGTCACGAGCGGCTTCGGCAGCGTGTCGGTGATCGGCCGCATGCGCTGGCCGAGGCCGGCGGCGAGCACGATGGCGCGGGAGGGGCGCGGGGCGGCGCGAGTCGCTGGCATGGATTCTGTTTTAGAGCTTTCCGGCGGCGCGCGAAACGGCGCAGCGGGCCGGGCAAGTCTCAGCGCTTGCCGGTCAGGTTGGGCATCGCTTTCTGGTACCAGGCCCTGACCCCGGACAGAACGGGGTGCGACAGGTTGCGCATCAGTTGCCGCTCGATGCGCGGCAGGTGCCTGAGATAGGCGGGCTTGTTGTCGCGCTTGTCGAGCCTGACGAAGATGCCGAGCAGCTTGGTCGCCCGCTGCGCCGCCATGATCGCATAGGCGGCGCCGAAATCGGCCATGTCGAAGGACGGATCGGACTCGCGCCTGAGGCGCACATAATGCGAGATGAGTTTCAGCTCGAGATCTTCCGACACGTCGACGCGCGCGTCCTGCGCCAGCGAGGCCATGTCGTAGGCCGGCGGCCCGATCACCGCGTCCTGGAAATCGATCAGGCCGACGCGCTGAACGCCGGCGCGGCGGGGCAGCCAGATCAGGTTCGGCGAGTGGTAGTCGCGCAGCGTCCAGGTCAGCTCATGGTCGAGCAGCGGCTTCAGCGCGTCGCTCCAGGCCCGGATGAACTCGGCGCGCGAGGCGGCCGAGATCACCTGTCCGTGGACTTGCGGCGCATACCAGTCGAGCATCAGCTCGGCTTCGATCATCAGCGCTTCGAGATCGTAGAGCGGAATGCGATAATCCTGCGCGCCGGGAACGGGCAGCGTCGCCGGAAGCGCCTGCGTGTGGAGATGCGCGAGCGCCGCGACCGCCGCGAGATAGCGGTCGGGAATCGGCGCGCCATTCTCGAGAAATGATTCGTGGCCGAGATCCTCGATCAGCAGCAGCCCGGCGTCGAGGTCCTGCGCGTAGATCTCGGGCGAGCTCAGTCCGCGCGCGCGCAGCCCGTGCGCGAGCGCGACGAAAGCGTGAACGCTCTCGGCGAGTTTCGCGATCGCGCTGTAGGGCTTGCCGTAGCGGATCGGCGGACCGTCGGGCCGCCGCGGCGAGATCATCAGGATCGCGCTGTCGTCGTCGCGCCGCACGCGCTCATAGGCGCGCGTGGACGCATCGCCGAGCATGTATTCGCGCAGCGAGCCGCCCCATCCGGCGCTGCGCAGCAGATCGCCCGTGGCGCGGAACAACGCCAGCTTCGCGACGTAAGGGCCGGCGCCGGAAATGGTGGCGATGCGCGCGCCCGTCGACGCGATGTCGAACCGGATGTCGATGCGCTCCTGCGTCAGCGCCCCGCCGGCGCGCTCCGGCCATTCGACGATGACGAGCGCCTGTTCGGCGGCTTCCTCCCAGCCGAGCTCGGCGAGATCCTCGCCGCCGGAGAGGCGGAACAGATCCGCATGCACGATGGGAAAGCGTTCGCCCTGATATTCCTGCATGAGCGTGAATGTCGGGCTCGGCGTCTCCTCGTTGGGATTGCCGGTCAGCGCGCGGATGAGCGACCGCGCGAACGTGGTCTTTCCCGCGCCGAGATCGCCTGAGAGGGTGAGCAGATCGCCGGCCGAGAGAATGCCGGCGAGTTCGTTGGCGAGCGCTTGCGTCGCGCGCTCGTCCGCGAGGGAAATGCGCCAGGGTTCGGGAGCGATCGTCGTCGGCATCGATCGTCAGGCCAGGAGGCGGGCCGCGGCGTCGGTGTTCGCCTCGCCTTCGCGGTAGGGAATGACGCAAGTGAAGCGCGCGCCTGCGCCCGGGGCGCTGTCGATGGCGACGCGTCCGCCATGCATCTCGACGAAGGAGCGCACGATCGAGAGGCCGATGCCGACGCCGCGATGTTTCGATCCGCGCGGATGGTGCTCGAACCGGTCGAAGATCTGCGCCAGGGCCTCTTCGGGAATGCCCGGCCCCTGATCGGAGACGGAGATCGTCAGCTCGTCGCCCTTGCGTTCCGCCGCGACGCGCACCTCGCCGCCGGCCGGCGAGAAGCCGATCGCGTTCGAGATGAGATTGTAGAGCACCGTGCGCAAACGCCGCGCGTCCGCGAGGAACAGGCCGATGTCGGGCGCGATCGACACGTCGAGCCGCAGATTCTCGTCCGACAGACGGTCCTGCACACCTTCGATCACCGCATCGAGATTGGTTTTGAGATCGACCGGGCCGAGATCGAGCGTCACAACGCCGCTGTCGATCGATTGCAGGTCGAGCACGTTGTCGATCAGCGCCAGCAGGGAATTGGAGGCGCGCAGGATGTGGCTCGCATAGCCGCGCTGCTTTGGATTGAGCGGGCCGCCGATGCCGTCGCCGAGCATCTGCGTATAGCCGATGACCACGTTGAGCGGCGAGCGCAGCTCGTAGGACATGTTCTGCACGAAATCGCTGCGCAGCTGATGCGCGCGCTGCAAGGCTTCGTTGCGCTCGGTCAGCGCGCGTTCGAATCGCGCGCTGGCGGTGACGTCGGTGAAGGTGATCAGCGTGCCGCCGTCGGGAAGCGGCGCGATCGTGCAATCGATGACCCCGTCGTCCTTGCGGCTGACGCGCGCGACGGCTCCAAGCCGCTGATCGGCGAAGCCCGCGACCGCGCTCGACATCTCGGTCCAGAAGCTCGACTCCGGCGCCTGGATCGCCGCGATGCGCGCGACGTCGTCGACATGCGGCTGCAGCCGCAGCACCGCGTCCGGAATGTCCCAGATCTTCGCGAAGGCCGGATTGTGCAGCTTGAGCTTGCCGTCGGGTCCGAACACCGCGACGCCTTCCTTCAGCATGTCGAGCGTTTCGCGCTGCACGCGCGTCAGAGCGTTGTAGCGCAGCTCCAGCGCATGCCGCTCGCTGACATCGTCGAAGAGATAGGTGATGCCGCCCTGCGGATTGGGGTTGGCGAAGATGCGGACGTTGCGTCCGTCCGGCAGGTACCAGAACTGGTCGCGCGCCTCGAGCGTGCGATAGAATTGGAGCCAGCCGTTTTTCCAGGCGCGGAAATCGTCATGCTCGGGGATCATCCGTTCGACGCGCAGCCGGTCGAGGATTTCGCTTTCGGTCGGATGCGATTCTAGGAAGGAGAGATCGAGGCTCCAGAGCTGGCGATACGCCTGGTTGTGGAACATGAGCCGCTGGCGTTGATCGAAGATCGCGACCGCGGTCGGCAACTGGTCGAGCATCAGCGCATGCGCCTTGGCCTGCTGTTCGATGTCGGCCCGCAGCGCGGCGATTTCGCTGACATCGACGGCGACGCCGCCGGAAAGCCCGTCATGCGCGGCGGTTTCATAAGCGTCGATTGTGGCGCGGCGCCCCGCGATCACCGCCGGAACGCGCGCGGCGTAGATATTCCCCTCCGCGTGGCGCGCCTCGGCTTCGGCGCGCTGGCGGTGGTCGAGCAGTTCGAGACGGCGCGTGATCGCGTCTTTCACGTCCGTCGCCTCGACCGCGCGCACATAGGCGCGGTTGACCCAGATGAGCTGGCGTTCGTCGTCGCGCATCCAGACCGGGTGCGGAATGGCGTCGATCAGGTTGCGCATCGCGTCGCGCTCGCGCTGCGCCGCGTCGCGCGTCGCTTCCGCGTCGCGCCTCAGGCGCCGCTCCTCGCCAAGGTCGCGCACGCGCATGATCGCGCGTCCCGCGACGACGCGGCCGGTCGCCTCGATCTCGGCGTTGGCGCGGCTGCGCAGGCGCAGCGAGAAGGCTTCGCCGTCCGCGCGCAGCCGCGTGATCGCGTCTTCGACGCGCTTGGCGTCGGATGGCGGCAGCCAGGTGCCGAACACCAGGGCGCGGCGCCCGGCGCCTGCTCCCGCGAATTGCGAGACGTCGCCCTCGATGAGCGGCTCTTCGTCGGCGCCGGTCCATGCGACGAGAAATTGCGTGTCGCCGCTGAGAAGCAGATCGGCGCGATCGGCTTCCGCGCGCAGGCGGGCGATCTCGTTCGCGTAGGCGTCCGCGCGCGACTGCCAGTTTTCGCGCTCGCGCACATAGAGGATCGCGGTGACGGTGGAGAACACGGCGAGCGCCACGAACGCGCTGAGCGCGACGACGCCGCGCGATTCGACGCTGGTCATGATGTCCGCGCCGAAGCTCGCTGCGCCGGCCTTGGCCGTTGTCGAAGCCGCCGCCCACGCCGCGATGCTGAACGCGACCGGGGCGCACAGGCCGCGCGCGCGCTGCGCGGCGCGCCGTCCCGTGGAAATCCATCTGAAGGCGCGGCCCCCCGCCTGAACCGCCATATCTGATCCTGTCCGCCGCTGAATCGGATTCGTCCGCCACGAACCCGAATCACATCACTTTAAGCATCCGACGACTCCGTCAGGAAGCGGTTAACGAATCCGGATCGAAAAAAAATCGCGCGCCGTCGCCGGCGCGCGTGACAAAGCGGAACGAAACGAGTCCGCGCCCGTTTCGGGCGCGAAACGCGTCAGTAGCGGTAGTGGTTCGCCTTGAAGGGGCCTTCCACCTTCACGCCGATATAATCGGCCTGCTCCTTACGCAGCTCGGTGAGTTTCACGCCAATCTTCGCGAGGTGCAGGCGCGCGACCTTCTCGTCGAGCGACTTCGGCAGCACATAGACTTCCTTCTTGTACTTGCCGTCCTTGTTGTTGGCGTAGAGCTCGATCTGCGCCAGCGTCTGGTTGGTGAACGACGCCGACATGACAAACGACGGATGTCCCATCGCGTTGCCGAGATTCACGAGACGGCCTTCGGACAGGAGAATGATGCGCTTGCCGTCCGGGAAAGTGATCTCATCGACCTGCGGCTTGATGTTGGTCCATTTGAAATTCTTCAGGTGCGACACCTGAATTTCGTTGTCGAAATGGCCGATGTTGCACACGATGGCGCGGTCCTTCATCGCGCGCATATGCTCGAGCGTGATGATGTCCTTGTTGCCCGTGGCGGTGACATAGACGTCGGCGCGCGGCAGCGCGTCTTCGATGGTGACGACTTCATAGCCTTCCATCGCCGCCTGCAGCGCGCAGATCGGATCGATCTCGGAGACAAGCACGCGGCAGCCGGCCTGGCGCAGCGACGCGGCCGAGCCCTTGCCGACATCGCCGAAGCCCGCGACGAACGCGACCTTGCCCGACATCATGACGTCGGTGCCGCGGCGGATGCCGTCCACCAGCGATTCGCGGCAGCCGTAGAGATTGTCGAACTTCGATTTCGTGACCGAGTCGTTGACGTTGATCGCGGGCCACAGCAGCGTGCCGGCCTTCTGCATGTCATAGAGACGATGCACGCCCGTGGTGGTCTCCTCGGAGACGCCCTTGATCGAGTCGGCGATCGCCTTGAAGTAGCCCTTGGGCTTTTCCTTGAGCTGCTTCTTGAGCAGCGCGAAGAACACTTCCTCTTCTTCCGAGCCGGGCTTGTCGAGGAAAGCGGCGTCGCCGTTCTCGGCGCGCAGGCCGAGATGGACATACATCGTCGCGTCGCCGCCATCGTCGAGGATCATGTTCGGATGGCCGCCGCCGTGCCAGTCGAACAGCTTGGCGGTGTAGTCCCAATAGTCTTTCAGCGTCTCGCCCTTCACGGCGAACACCGGAATGCCGGCGGCGGCGATCGCCGCGGCGGCGTGATCCTGCGTCGAATAGATGTTGCAGGAGACCCAGCGGATGTCGGCCCCGAGCGCCTTGAGGGTTTCGATGAGCACGCCGGTCTGGATGGTCATGTGCAGCGAACCGGCGATGCGCGCGCCCTTGAGCGGCTGCTTCGGGCCGTATTCCTCGCGCGTGGCCATCAGGCCCGGCATTTCGGTCTCGGCCAGCGAGAGCTCCTTGCGGCCGAAATCGGCGAGGCCGATGTCGGCGACGATGTAATCGGCGAACGCGTCGTTCGCGGCGGCGGCCTTGGCCATCGGGGTCCTGCTCCTGCGGGCTTCGAAAAGTCGCGCGCCTATAACATCGGCCTCCGGCGGGCGCAATAAAGATATAAAGATTTCTTTATATAGCGCGCCGATGGTTAAGGCCCGGGCTTTCCCCGGCGCCGGGCGAATGGTGTATTCGGCAGGCGAAGAGGAGCGGCGTGGTGAGAGCGGAGATTGCGGGGCGTCTGCGGCGCGACCGCCGGGTCTGCGACTGCGATCGGGCTCTCCGCGCCGCCCCCGCGGGGGACGCGCCGTGACGCGCGCCGGGCGGGCGCGATGGCTGGCGTCTGCGGCGGGGTTCGCGGCGCTGGCGCTTGTTCTCGGTTTCGCGCAGCTCGATCCGCGCGGGCTGGCCGACGATCTCCGCGAGGCCGCGTTCGACCGTTTCCTCGTCTGGACGCCGCGCCCGTCCGCCGATGCGCCGGTGATGGTTGTCGACATCGACCGCGCCGCCCTCGACAGGCTGGGCGCCTGGCCCTGGCAGCGGGACCGTCTCGCGGACCTGGTCCGCGCGATCGCCGCCGCGAAGCCGTCAGTCCTCGTCTTTGACATGCTGATCGCCGACCGGGGCGGCGATCCCGAAGCCGGGCGGAACGACCCAGACGCGCTTGCCGAGGCGCTCAGGCTCATCCCGTCCGTGCTCGGCGCCGCGCTTGATCCGGCGCGGAACGGCGCGCCGCCGGAAGGGCCGCCGATCATCGTGCGCGGCGACGCGCCTGACCTGCCGGGTCTGATGATCGCTGCCGGCGTCGACGCGCCGGACGACGCGCTGCGACAGGCCGCGCGCGGTCTCGGCGTGCTGACGCTCGCCGCTCCTGATGGCGGCCCGGTCCGCCGCGTCCCGCTGCTTGCCGTGGGCGGCGAGGTGGTTTTTGGCGGACTCGCCGTCGAGGCGCTCCGCGTCGCGACGGGCGGCGGCAGTCTCATTGTCGATGGCCAGACGCGGACATTGCTGATCGGTTCTCATGTCGCGCCGCTCGGTCCCGACGCCGATCTGCGGCTGTGGCCGTCCGCGCCGGCGCGCCGGGCTGTCCGCGCCACGCCGGCGCTGGAGTTGCTCGACCATCCGGAAGACCGTCGCGCCACGATGGCCGGAAAGATCGTGGTCATCGGCGTCAGCGCGCCCGAGGGCGGCGAACTGCGGCCGACGGCGGCCGATCCTTTCACGCCAGGCGCGCAGCTTCAGGCCGACGCCGTTGAGCAGATCGCGGCGGGCCTTTTCCCGCAACGTCCGGCCTTCGCTCGCATGCTGGAGGCGGGAGCGAGCGTCCTTTTGGCCGCGCTTGCGATCCTGCTGGCGCTCCGCTGGCGCGCGGCGCGCGGCGCTGTCGCCATCGTCGGCCTCGCCCTTCTCTGGATCGCCCTGTGCGTTGTCCTTTGGCGCGCCCGCCTCTGGCTCGTCGATCCGGCATGGCCGGCGCTGGCCGGACTCGCGGCGTGGCAGGCGGCGACCCTCGCGGCGCTGGCCGAAGCGCGGGCCCGCAGGGCGGCTTTCGCGCGCAGCTTCTCCGCGCGTCTGCCGCCTTCCGTCGTCGCGCGCCTGGCTGCTGATCCGGATCAGTGGAAGCGCGCCGGAGAAGAAAAGGAAATCACGGCGCTCGTCGCCGAGCTTGAAGGCTTCGCCGCGATGACCGAACGCATGGCTGCGCCGGACCTCGTCGCGCTGCTTGATCGCTATGTCGAGCGCGTCGGCGCGATCGTCGTGAAACATGGCGGCATGGTCGACGCCTTCGCCGATGGCGCGACGCGCGCATTTTTCAACGCGCCGGTCGATCTGCCCGATCACGCCGCGCGCGCCGTCGATTGCGCGATCGAGATTCTCGAAGCGACGGACGCGCTTCGGAGCGAGCGCGGCTCCATCACGGCAGGCATGGGGCGCGCGCGCATCGGCGTCGAAACCGGACGCGCCGCATTGGGCGATGTCGGCGGCGGCCGCAGGCTCGATTACAAGGCCTATGGCGAAGCAATCAATCTCGCCGCGCGGCTCGCAGCCGTGAACGAAGCGTTGGGGTCGCGTATCGCCGTTGGTCCGCGATGCGCGGCGCTGGCGTCGCATCGGCGGTTTCGAGAAACGGGAACGATCGCTCGAGCCGCCGGCGCGGCGTCGCTCGCCGTTTTTGAGCCGGAGAACGGCTGAAGCGTCAGTAGTGGATGGCGCCGATCCCGCCGCCGCCGGCGCCGATCGATTCGCCATTGATCGCGACGGCGCGCGGCGACGCAAGGAAGGCGACGATCTCCGCGACATCCTCAGCCGTGATCAGCCGCCGCACCGAGTTCGAAGCAGCCATGCCGCGCGCGATCTCGTCCTCGGAGATGCCTTTGGCTCGCGCCTGACGCGCGATCATTGCTGGCGTTTTCTCCGTGCGCGTCAATCCGGGATGCACGCAGACGACATTGATTCCGTACGGCCCAAGTTCATCGGCGAGATTTTTCGTCAGCGCTGCGACGCCGACATTCCGGATGCTGCCAATGGTCGAGCCGGTCTGCCGCGCCGCAAGCCCGCTGATATTAATGATGCGACCCCATCCGCGCGCCCGCATATGCGGCGCGCATTCCCGCGCCATCCTCAGATAGCCCATGACCTTCACATTGACGTCGGTCCAGAACAGCTCGGAGGTTATCTCGCTGAGCGCGGGCGGCGTCGCCTGGCCGCCGGGCTGCGCCGCGGCATTCACGAGAATGTCGACGCCGCTGAACTCTGCGACGATCTGCGTCACGGCGGCGCGGGCGTCGTCATCAGAGCCGGTGTCTGCGCGATAAGCTCTCGTGTTGCGTCCTGTCGCAGCTTCGATCTCGTTGGCGGCGGCCGCCGCGGCGCTCATGTCGCGCGCGATGATCGCGATGTCGCATCCCTCGCGCGCAAGCGCGGCGGCGATCGCCTTGCCGATGCCGCGGCTGCCGCCGGTGACGATCGCTGTCTTGTCCTTCAGTTCGAGGTTCATCGCGCTGTTCCGGGTCGGATTGTGCGGCGGCGTTCGCTTATTCGCCCTCGCCGAACCTGTCGCCAACCAGCCGGGTGAGCGCGTCGAGCGCCTCGCGCGCCTGATCCCCGCGCGCGGTGACGGTGATGGTCGTTCCCTGCGCCGCGGCGAGAGTCAGAAGTCCCATGATCGAGGATCCGCCGACGGTTTCGCCGCAGCGCGTGACGGTGATGTCGGCCTCGAATTTTTCGGCGCACTGCACGAACTTCGCCGTCGCGCGCGCATGCAGTCCCTTCTTGTTGACGATGCGCATCTCGCGCACCAGCGCGCCCGGCGGAACCGGCGCGGGCGGGCATGGCTCGTCGAAATTGTCGAAGTCGTTCACGGCGTTCATTTGCCGGCCAGAACGCGGCTCGCGACATTGATGTATTTTCGGCCGGCGTCCTGCGCCTGCGCCACCGCCTCGGCGAGGTCGGCGTCCTCGCGCACGCGCGCGAGCTTGATCAGCATCGGCAGATTGATGCCGGCGACGACCTCGACCTTGGCGCCGTTCATGCAGGAGATCGCGAGATTGGACGGCGTGCCGCCGAACATGTCGGTCAGCAGCACGACGCCGTCGCCCGTGTTGACGCGCTTCACCGCCGCCATGATGTCGCCGCGGCGCGAATCCATATCGTCCTCGGGGCCGATGGCGATGGTTTCGAGTTGTGTCTGAGGACCGACCACGTGCTCAAGGGCGGCGCGAAATTCGGTCGCGAGCTGCCCGTGAGTCACGAGCACCATTCCGATCATCTCGGCTCTGATACCTGAAGCCGCCAATCCGGCGGCTGGAGCCGCGTATCTTGTGCAGTGCGAGGCAAAGCGCAAGGGCGAAATACGACGATTTCACGACGAAAGCCCGGAATCAGGCGCGTTTCTTGCTAGGCGCATCGCCCCGTTGCACCGGCTCGCCGAGCGTCAACGCCGCGAGAACCAGGTCGGCGCGGTCGGCCTCGCGCCCGAGCGCGAGACGCGGAACGGCGATCCCGGCGATCGCGATCGCCTGTTCGGACGGCTCCTGCATGCGGGCGCCAGGCTGCTCCTCCAGATCGACAACGAGCCTGACGACGCAGAACGCCTCGGATCGGGCTGGCAGCAACCCGAGTCCCCGCGCCTCGATCAGGCCGGCGACAGCGGGATGGCCGTGGGCGATCAACCGCCCGCCGGCCGCTTCGACGCTGACGTGGTCGTCGCCCACCAGCCGCGCGAACAGGCCCCTGAGCGCAGCCTCGGCCAGCAAAGCGCGGGCGAGCCTGCTTTTGCCGGCGCCGGACGCGCCGCGGATGAGCACGCCGGCTTCCCCGACGATCAGGCAGGTGGCGTGCAGGGTTTGCGCGGCTTCCCGCGTCATCCCGTCCGTCATCGGGCGGCGGGGAGGCGGACGACGAAGCGGGCGCCGAGGCGCGCCGGCGATCCGTCGGGTTCGGGAGGTCCGAGGCGGTTCTCGGCCCAGATCCGCCCGCCATGCGCCTCGACGATCTGCCGGGAGATCGACAGGCCGAGGCCGGAATTCTGCCCGAAGCCCTGATCCGGCCGGTCGGTGTAGAAGCGCTCGAAGATGCGTTCGAGCGCATGGTCCGGAACGCCCGGCCCGTCATCCTCCACGGCGATCGTCACCTCCTTGCCGGCGCGCGTCAGCGAAAGCCGGACCGTTCCGCCGGGTGGCGAGAAGGAGCGGGCGTTCTCGATCAGATTGGTCAGCACCTGCCCGAGGCGGCTGTCCTGGCCGTTGATGAAGCACGCGTCCCGCGCCGGGCCTTTCGGCGGAATCGAGATGAGGATCGGCGCCTTGTCCGGTTTGCGCACCTCGTTGGCGACGCCGGCGACGGTTTCGACGAGGCGCGCGAGGTCGACGGGATCGGCCTCGCTGCGCGCCAGCTCCGCGTCGAGGCGCGAGGCGTCGGAAATGTCGCTGATCAGCCGGTCGAGCCGCCGCACGTCGTGCTGGATCACCGAGAGAAGGCGGCCGCGCGACTCGTCCGTTTTCGCGAGCGGCAGCGTCTCGACCGCGCTGCGCAGCGAGGTCAGCGGGTTCTTCAGTTCGTGCGCCACATCGGCCGCGAAACGTTCGGTGCCTTCGATGCGCTTGTAGAGCGCCTGCGTCATGTCGCGCAGCGATCCGGACAGATGGCCGATCTCATCGCGGCGATCGGTGTAGTCGGGAATCTCGATGCGCTTGCGCGCGCCGCGCCGCACGCTCTCCGCCGCGGCGGCGAGCTTGCGCATCGGCCCGGCGATCGTGTTGGCGAGCAGCAGCGACAGCATCAGCATGACGATCGCCGCGACGGCGAAGATCTGCACCAGCGCCCAGCGCTCGTCGGCGATGATCGCGTCGATGTCGCCGCCCTGCGTCGACAGCAGAAGCGCGCCGCGAACGGCCCTGTAGCGCTGGATCGGCACAGCGACCGACACGATCGTCTCGCCGCGTTGATTCACGCGCACGATGCTGGAGGCCTGTCCTTTCAGCGCGTTCGCGACCTCCGGCAGCTTGCCGCTGACGACGGTGGAGTCGTCGCTGGTGAGCGGCACGCCGATGCGGCCGAACCGGTTGCGGAAGATGTTGAAGGTGCGCTGGATGACGGTGGTGTCTTCTTTCTCTTCCGGCGGCGGCAGCTCGAAGCGGGCGATGTCGCCGCGCGAAATGAAGCGGCCGGAATCCACGATCATCATGCCGTCGCGGTCGAACACGCGGGCGCGCGTTTTCGTCGGCGTGACCAGGCGCCGCAGCACCGGCGAGACGCGCTCGGGATTGATCGAGAATTCGAGCCCGAGCGAATCGTCATACGGCGCCATGCTCTCGCCGGCCTGCTGCTGGAACAGCTTGTCGGGATCCAGCGTGATGCTGTCGTTATCGACAGTCGCCTGGGCGGCGATGGCCGCCGCCATGATCTCGCCCTGCGTCAGCAGGCTCTGCGCCCGCGATTCGATCAGGCCGGCGCGAAACTGGTTGAGATAGAGATAGCCCAGCAGCAGGGCGAAGAGGCCGGCGAGATTGAGCAGGACGATGCGCCGCGTCAGGGTCGAGCCGGCGCGACGGGCGAGATTGACGCCCAGACGCCAGAAAAGCCCGCGCACGCCGTGGGGACGCGCGATGACGGGCGTTTCGGTTGCGTTCGCTTCGGTGGTCATGATCAATCGCGTGCGGAGGACTCTAGACCTCTTGAGTCCGCTCCGGAACCCCGCGCGCCGCTGCTATTCCTTGAAGCGGTAGCCCACGCCATAGAGCGTCTCGATCATCTCGAAATCGCCGTCGACCTGCTTGAACTTCTTGCGCAGGCGCTTGATGTGGCTGTCGATCGTGCGGTCGTCGACATAGACCTGGTCGTCATAGGCCGCGTCCATCAGCGCGTTGCGGCTTTTCACCACGCCGGGGCGCTGGGCGAGGGATTGCAGGATCAGGAATTCGGTCACCGTCAGCGTGACCGGCTCGTTCTTCCAGGTGCAGGTGTGGCGCTCGGGGTCCATGCGCAGCTGGCCGCGCTCCAGCGCCTTCGCGTCGCCCTCGCGCGGCCCCTGCACGTCTTTCGCCCCTGAGCGGCGCAGGATCGCTTTCACGCGTTCGACCAGCAGCCGCTGCGAGAAGGGTTTGCGGATGAAATCGTCCGCGCCCATCTTCAAACCGAAAAGCTCGTCGATCTCCTCGTCTTTCGAGGTCAGGAAGATCACGGGCAGGTCGGATTTCTGGCGCAGGCGTCGGAGCAGCTCCATCCCGTCCATGCGCGGCATCTTGATGTCGAAGATCGCCATGTCGGGCGGGCTCTGCCGCAGCCCGTCGAAGGCGGACGCGCCGTCATTGTACGTCTGGACGCGGTAACCTTCGGCTTCGAGCGCGATGGAGACGGAGGTCAGGATATTGCGGTCGTCGTCGACGAGGGCGATCGTGGGCATGGACTCACTCTGGCTGCCGTACGGTCAGGGTGACGGCTTTGTGACTCTTCTACACCCTATTTGGCGGGAAATCGAACAAACAGGGGTTGAATTATGGCAACGCCCCTGGCGCGGGCAAGTTCCAGCCTCTGGATGCGGCCTCCGTCGGGTTGCGCGGCGATGGGGGAGGGCTTAGACCGTCGGGCCGATGGGGATGGAGTCCCCCGAAACCGCCCGAGAGGGCTGATGACTCCTGCCGCAGTCATAACGCGGTAGGAGTCCGTCCCGCCGCGAGGCGGGCGAAACGCTCGCCGATCGGGAGAGGCGAGCATGTCCTTCACATCCTGTCTGGTGGTCATGATCGGCGGCGCGCTGGGCACGCTCGCGCGCTACGTCGTGTCCGTTCTGGCTTTGCCCATCAGCCGCGACCTGCCCTGGGGCACCATCATCATCAATGTGACGGGGTCTTTCATCATCGGCTTTTTCGGCACGCTCACCCTCGCGAGCGGCCGCTATCCGGTATCGGAGAATTTTCGGCTCTTCGTGATGATCGGCCTGTGCGGCGGTTACACGACCTTCTCGTCCTTCAGTCTGCAGACGCTGGATCTGATGCGCAGCGGAGCGATGGCGCGCGCGGCGGTCAATATCGCGGCCTCGGTCGCGCTCTGCGTCGCGGCGGTCGCAGTCGGCCATCTCGTGGCGTCGCGCCTCAATGGCGGCGCGGCGCGGATCGCCCAGATCGCCATCGAGGAGGAGGCGTGACGCGCGCCGCGCCGGCGGTTAAGCGCTCTTCGAGGATTGGACTGCGACGGCCGGCGCTGAGCGCCCTGAGACCGCGCTGAGGGGACTATCTCGATGGTTGAGGACGAACGCGACGCCCCGAAAACCGTCATCCGGGAGACCGACGGGGATGCGATCAGGCTGGCGAAAAGCCTGATCCGTCTCGCCCGCGCAGGCTCGCTCGCGACCGCCGAGGCCGGCTCCGGCCATCCTTTCGCGAGCCTCGTGAGCGTCGCGGCCGATCTGGACGGAACGCCCGTGATCCTCGTCTCGCGGCTGTCCGGCCATGCGGCGAACCTCGCGGCAGAGCCGCGCTGCTCGCTGCTGCTCGCCCAGCCGGGCAAGGGCGATCCTCTCGCCCACCCGCGCATCACGCTGCTGGCGCAGGCCCGTCCCGTGGCGCGCGACACGGCGGATCATGCGCGCGTGCGGCGGCGGTTTCTCGCCCGCAATCCCAAGGCGCAGCTCTATATCGATTTTCCCGACTTCGATCTCATCCGCATCGAGCCGGAGCGCGCGAGCCTTAATGGCGGCTTCGCCCGCGCCTATGCGCTGACCGCCGCCGATCTTGCGACGGACCTTTCGAGCGCGGCCGAACTGACCGCGCTTGAGGAAAGCGCGGTCGCTCACATGAACCAAGACCATGCGGACGCTCTGCGGCTATACGCCACGCGCCTGCTCGGCGGCGCCGACGCGCCCTGGCGCTGCGCCGGCCTCGACCCGGACGGACTCGATCTCGTCGCCGGCGACGGCGCGTTGCGGCTTTTCTTTCCGGAGCCGGCGACAGATGGCGTCTCCTTGCGCAAGGTGCTGAAAAAGCTGGCGGACGAGGCGAGGGCGCAAGCCTGATCGAACCCTCTCGCGCGCTTTCGGCGTTCACTGTGCGCGCCATTTGAGGTTGCCTGATCCGGCCGCCGCCGGGCAGAAAGCGGACGGCTTGCGCATGCGCCGCGAGGGTTTTAGAGGCCGCGCACGCGGCCGCGCTGCATGACGGTCGGCTGTGACGGGAGAAATGCTCGTGAAGAATATCGGCGTCCATAACGGAGCGCAGGACGCGTCCGTCAGCGGATTTCACAATCTCAAGGCCGTGCGCTGGAATTTCGACGCGCCGCGACTTGTCGAGGAAGCGATCCGGCGCGGCGAAGGATCGCTGATCAAGGGCGGCGCTCTCGCCGCCGACACCGGCCAGCATACGGGCCGCTCCCCGAAGGACAAATTCGTCGTGCGCGACTCAGCCACCGACAAGACGGTGTGGTGGGACAACAACGCCGCGATGAGCCCGGAGCAGTTCGACGCGCTGCGCGCCGACTTCATCGCCCATTGCGACGGCAAGGAGCTGTTCGCGCAGGATCTCTATGGCGGCGCCGATCCCGCAAACCGCGTGCGCGCGCGCGTGTTCACCGAGCTCGCCTGGCATTCGCTGTTTATTCGCAATCTCCTGATCCGGCCGGAGGCCGGCGAGCTTGCGAGCTACGCGCCCGAAATGACGATCATCGCTCTGCCGAGTTTCAGGGCCGATCCCAAGCGCCATGGCTGCCGCAGTGAAACGGTCGTCGCCATCGATCTGACGCGCAAGATCGTTCTCATCGGCGGCTCCGCCTACGCCGGCGAAATGAAGAAGTCCGTCTTCACCTATCTCAACTACGTGCTGCCCGCGAAGGGCGTCGTGCCGATGCATTGCTCGGCCAATGTCGGGCCGGGCGGCGACTCGGCGGTTTTCTTCGGCCTCTCCGGCACCGGCAAGACCACGCTTTCCGCCGATCCGGAGCGCACGCTGATCGGCGACGACGAACATGGCTGGTCGAAGGACGGCGTGTTCAATTTCGAGGGCGGCTGCTACGCCAAGACGATCCGGCTGTCCGCCGAAGCCGAACCGCAGATCTATGCGGCGTCGCAGAGATTCGGAACGGTGCTTGAGAATGTCGTGTTCGACGAGAACACGCGCGAGGTTGATTTCGACGATCAGTCGAAAACCGAGAACACGCGCTCCGCCTATCCGCTGGATTTCATCCCGAACGCGTCGCGCACCGGCCGCGCCGGCGTGCCGAAGAACATCATCATGCTGACCGCCGACGCGTTCGGGGTGATGCCGCCGATCGCCAAGCTGACGCCGGCGGAGGCGATGTATCATTTTCTCTCCGGCTATACCGCCAAGGTCGCGGGCACGGAGCGCGGCCTTGTCGGCGTCGAGCCGGAATTCTCGACCTGCTTCGGCTCGCCCTTCCTGCCGCTGCATCCGTCGGTTTACGCCAACCTGCTGCGCGACCTGATCGCGAAGCATCATGTCGATTGCTGGCTGGTGAACACCGGCTGGACCGGCGGCAAATATGGCGTCGGTCGCCGCATGCCGATCCGCGTCACGCGCCGCCTGCTGAGCGCCGCGCTCGACGGCTCGCTGAATCGCGCCGATTTCCGCCGAGATCCTTATTTCGGCTTCGCGGTGCCGACCTCGGTGCCGGGCGTCGAGCCGCACATTCTCTATCCGGTGAAGACCTGGGCCAGCAAAGCCGAGTTCGCCGACACCGCGAAGAATCTCGTCGAAATGTTCCGCGGGAATTTCAAGAAATTCGAGAGCCATGTCGACGACGCGGTGCGCGCCGCCGCGCCGAAGAACCAGATGGCGGCGTGACTTTTTGTCCGCCCCTCCCTGTGCTGGCCGCGCTTGCATGACGCAGAGCGCGCCCGCTTCATCGACGATGCCCGCGGCTTGACTGCCGGCTGCGCTTGTCGCCCCGGTGGCTACGCCATGGCGATCGGATGACGCGGAGTTTTGCGCGCGCTACGTTTCCGGGCGAAGCGGATGGGCGTCTTTCCCGGTCCCCGCGGAACAGGGAAAGACTCTGAAGACCGCGTGGAAACGGTGGGCGAATGGCGTCGGCGCTTGTCATCGGTGCGGGTGTGGTGGGCCTCGCCTGCGCGGCGGCGCTGGGGCGTCGCGGCTGGGACGTCGTCGTCGCTGAAAAGGCCGACGCAATCGGAACCGGCGTCTCTTCGCGCAACAGCGAAGTAGTGCATGGCGGCATGTATTATCCGACGGGTTCGCTGCGCGCGCGTCACTGCGTCGCCGGCCGGCGCATGCTCTACGCGTTCTGCGCCGCGCGCGGCGTCCCTGTGAGGAAATTCGGCAAGCTCATCGTCGCGACCAACGAGGCGGAAGAAAAGAAGATCGCCGCGATCGTCGCGCAGGGAAGCGAAAACGGCGTTGAGGGGCTGGCGCTGATCAGCGGCGCTGCGGCGCGCGCGATGGAGCCCGCGCTGCAATGCGTCGCCGCCGCATGGTCGCCGGAGACCGGAATCGTCGACAGTCATGCGATGATGCTCGCGCTCCTGGGCGAGATCGAGGACCACGGCGGCATGATCGCGTTCGAAACGCCGGTCGAGCGCATCGTCCGCGACGGCGCGCAGTGGCGCGTCGCATTTGGCGGCGCGGCCGGCGGCGATTTTTCCTTTGACGCTGTCATCAACAGCGCGGGCCTCGGCGCGCAGGCCGTCGCGCGCGCGATGGCGGATTATCCCGGCGAGCGGATTCCGAAACAGACATTGGCGAAGGGCAATTATTTCGCGTTCGCGCGGCGTCCGGTCTTCTCGCGTCTGATTTATCCTGCGCCCGTCGAAGGCGGTTTGGGAACCCATGTCACGCTCGATCTTTCGGGCCGCATGAAATTCGGTCCCGACGTGGAATGGATCGATCATGAGTTCTACGAGGTCGATCCGGCGCGCGCGCGGAGCTTTTACGCTTCCATCCGCCGCTATTTTCCGGCGTTGCCCGACGGGTCGCTGACGCCCGACTATTCCGGCATTCGTCCGAAGCTGTCGGGACCGGGGGAGGCGGCGAGGGATTTCGTCATCGACGGGCCCGCCGCGCATGGCCTGCGCGGGATTGCGCATCTTTTCGGCATCGAATCGCCCGGGCTGACTTCGTCCCTGTCGATCGCGGAGGATGTCGCCGAGATGGTCGGCGAGTAGCGCGCTTTCGAATGCAGCGGGAGCGCCCTATCCCGCCGCCAACCCTTTCAGTTGATAGAGCGTCTCAAGCGCTTCGCGCGGCGTCATCTCGTCCGGCCTGAGCGCGGCCAGCGCCTCGCGCAGATCGTCTTTTTTCGCGGCCGGCGTCGCCGCCTGCTTGTCGAGCGCCGCGAACAGCGGCAGGTCCTCGATCAGTTCCTTTCTCGGCCGCGTGCGCTCCGTCGCCTCCAGCTCGGAGAGAATGGTTCGGGCGCGTTCGACGACGCTCGTCGGCAGCCCCGCGAGCTTCGCCACCTGGATGCCGTAGGAGCGGTCCGCCGCGCCGGCCGTCACCTCATGCAGGAAGATGACGTCGCCCTCGAAATCGGTGACGCGCATGGTCGCGTTCGTCACGCGCGGCAGCTTCTTCGCGAGGGTGGTCAACTCGTGATAGTGCGTCGCGAACAAAGCGCGGCAACGATTGATCTCGTGCAGATGCTCGATCGTCGCCCAGGCGATCGACAGCCCGTCGAAGGTCGCCGTGCCGCGCCCGATCTCGTCGAGAATGACAAGCGAGCGATCGGTGGCCTGATTCAGGATCGCGGCGGTTTCGATCATCTCGACCATGAAGGTCGAGCGGCCGCGCGCCAGATCGTCGGCTGCGCCGACGCGCGAGAACAGCCGGTCGACCACGCCGATATGCGCGTCGCGCGCAGGCGTATAGGCGCCCATCTGCGCGAGCGTCGCGATCAGCGCGTTCTGCCGGAGATAGGTGGATTTGCCCGCCATGTTGGGGCCGGTGACGAGCATGATCCGGCCGCCGCCGTCGCGCGCGGGCGCCGACAGTTCGGCGTCGTTGGCGACGAACGGATCGCCGGTCCGGCGCAGCGCCGCCTCGACCACCGGATGGCGCCCGCCCGCGATGGCGAAGGAGCGGCTGTCGTCGACCAGCGGCCGCGTCCAGTTCAGGTCGGCGGCGATATCTGCCAGCGCCGCGGCCACGTCGATGGCGCAGAGCGCCAGAGCCGCGCGCTTGATTGTTTCGCCCGCGGCGACGACGGCGCCGTTAAGATCGGCGAAGATCGACAGTTCGAGCGCCAGCGCGCGGTCGGCGGCGGAGGCGATCTTCTGCTCCAGCTCGCCGAGCGCCGCCGTCGAGAAGCGCATCGCGCCCTGCATGGTCTGGCGATGGATGAAGATCGCGTTGAGCGGCGGCTTCAGAAATTGCTCGCCGGCCGCCTGCGGAACCTCGATGAAATAGCCGAGGAAGTTGTTGTGCTTGATGCGCAGGTTGCGCACGCCCGTCTCCTCGGCGTGGCGCATCTGCAGTTCCGCGATCACGCGCCGGCTTTCGTCGCGCAGCCGCCGCATTTCATCGAGCGCGGACTCGCATCCGGCGCGCACGAAGCCGCCGTCGCGCTTCATCAGCGGCGGCTCGTCGACGATGGCGCTCGTCAGGCGTTCGGCGAGCGCCTGGTCGAGTTCACGCAACGCGCCGACCGCCGCTGCGAGCTCGGCGGGAACCGCGATGCGGTCGGAGAGCGCGGCGGCGAGCGCGTGCGCGGCCGCGATCATGTCGCGTATGGCGATGAGATCGCGCGGGCCGCCGCGGTCGAGCGACAGGCGGGCCAGCGCGCGCGCTCCGTCCGGCGCGCGCCGCAGCGTGTCGCGAGTCGCGTCCCGCAACGCCCGGTCATCGAGAAAGAACGCGATCGAATCCTGTCGCGCCTGGATCGCAGCGACGTCGGTGAGCGGGCCCGCGAGCCGTTCCGCCAGCAGCCTGCCGCCGCCCGGCGTCTGCGTGCGGTCGATCGCGGCGAGCAGCGATCCGTCGCGCTGGCCGCCGAGCGTTCGCGTGAGTTCGAGATTGGCGCGCGTCGCCTGGTCGATGCGCATGACGCCGCGCCCGTCGGCGCGCGTCGGCGGCGACAGCGCGGCGCGCTTGCCTTTCTGCGTGCGGTTGACATAGGCGACGGCCGTCGCCGCCGCGCTGATCTCGGCGCGCGAGAAAACGCCGAATCCGTCGAGCGTCGCGACCCCGTAGAAGTCGAGCAGCCGCCGTTCGGCCGCCGACCCGTCATGGCCGTCGCGCGGAATGGGCGTGAGCGAGGCGCGCATGTCGCGCCAGAGCTGTTTCAGCGCGGGATCGTCATGGATCGAATCCGGCAGCACGATCTCTTTCGGATCGAGCCGCGCGATCTCCGCGCCCAGTCCGGCGGCGGTCGTCTCGCTGAGCGTGAACTGGCCAGTCGTGATGTCGACAGCGGCGACGCCGTAGCTCCACTCCTGTTCGCTCGCCCGCACGCGCGCCAGCGCGACGAGCAGGCTCGCGCCGGCGGGGTCGAGCAGCGCCTCCTCGGTCACGGTGCCCGGCGTCACCAGGCGGACCACGTCGCGCTTCACCACCGATTTCGCGCCGCGCTTCCTGGCTTCGGCCGGATCCTCGATCTGTTCGCAGACCGCGACCCGGTGGCCGAGCGCGATCAGCCGCTGCAGATAATCGTTGGCGCGCTCGACCGGCACGCCGCACATGCGGATGTCCTCGCCGCGATGCTTGCCGCGTTTGGTCAGGACGATGCCGAGCGCGCGCGATGCGGTTTCCGCGTCCTCGAAGAACAGCTCGTAGAAATCGCCCATCCGGTAGAACAGCAGGCAATCCGGATTGGCCGCCTTGATCTCCAGATATTGCGCCATCATGGGCGTCGGCTTGTCGGCCGCGCCGGCGCCCGCCGCGTCCGGTTTCGTTCGTTCGAGCATCGACGGGATTTAGCCGAAGACTGGGCCGCTTTCATCCCTTCGCGCCCGCCTATTCACCAGTTTCCGGCGCCGGGCGGCTCTTGAGCGCGCTGGCGCGCTTCCCTAATGTGCCTTCCCCTGCGGCGGGGAGACAAGAAGCCGGCTTTGCGGTCGTCGACCGCCGGGCGTTTGGAAATGCCGGCTATGGCCGCGGATGGCGTCATCCGGGCTCGGGCGGTTCAAGGGCGGAAACGAAAGCTGATGTCAGAGCAGAAGACCGGTCGGCGCGCGCGCCCCACCTTCACGGATCAGGAAGCGCTCGATTTCCATGCGCGGGGCCGTCCCGGCAAGCTGGAGGTGGTCGCCACCAAGCCGATGGCGACGCAGCGCGACCTGTCGCTGGCCTATTCGCCTGGCGTCGCCGTTCCGGTCCTCGCCATCGCCGAGGATCCGGCCAAGGCCTTCGACTACACGACCAAGGGCAACATGGTCGCCGTGATCTCGAACGGCACCGCAATCCTTGGCCTCGGCAATCGCGGCGCGCTCGCCTCCAAGCCGGTGATGGAGGGCAAGGCGGTGCTGTTCAAGCGCTTCGCCGACATCGACTCGATCGATCTGGAAGTGGATACCGAGGACCCGGACGCCTTCGTCAATTGCGTGCGTTATCTCGGCAAGGGCTTCGGCGGCATCAATCTCGAGGACATCAAGGCGCCGGAATGCTTCGTGATCGAGCAGCGGCTCAAGGAACTGCTGGACATTCCCGTCTTCCACGACGATCAGCACGGCACCGCGATCATCGCCGCGGCCGGCATCCTCAACGCGCTGGAGCTGACCGGCCGCAAGCCGGAGACCACGACCTTGGTCTGCAACGGCGCCGGCGCGGCGGGCGTCGCCTGTCTCGATCTCCTGCGCGCCATCGGCTTCCGGCCGGAAAATCTCATGCTCGTGGACACGAAGGGCGTGATCTATGAGGGCCGCCAGGAAGGCATGAACCAGTGGAAGTCGGCGCATGCGGCGAAGACCGACAGGCGCACGCTGGCCGACGCGCTGAAGGGCGCGGACATTGCGTTCGGCTTGTCCGCGAAGGGGGCTTTCAACGCTGACATGATCCGGTCGATGGCGAAGGACCCGATCATTTTCGCGATGGCGAATCCCGATCCCGAGATCACGCCGGAGGAGGTCGCCGCCGTGCGCGACGACGCCATCGTCGCCACGGGCCGGTCGGACTATCCGAACCAGGTCAACAATGTTCTCGGCTTCCCCTATCTCTTCCGCGGCGCGCTCGACGTACGCGCCACGACGATCAACATGGAGATGAAGGTCGCGGCGGCCCGCGCGCTGGCGAAGCTCGCGCAGGAGGATGTGCCCGACGAGGTGGCGGCGGCTTATCAGGGCGCGCGCCCGCGCTTCGGTCGCGACTACATCATCCCGGTTCCGTTCGATCCGCGCCTGATCTCGACGATTCCCGTCGCCGTCGCGAAGGCGGCGATGGAGACCGGCGCCGCCGGCAAGCCGATCGAGAATATGGCCGAGTACAAGGCGCAACTCTCGGAGCGGCGCGACCCGATCGCCGGCACGCTCAACCGCGTCATCGAGCGCGTGCGTCGTTATCCCAAGCGCGTCGTCTTCGCCGAAGGCGAGGAGGAGCAGGTGATGCGCGCCGCGCTCGCCTATGTGAACCAAGGCATGGGAACGGCGATCCTCGTCGGCCGCGACGAGCGCATCCGCGACTATGCGGCGCAGAACGGC